>Ga0099825_1000429_pt1 | contig 43735 bp, 8 predicted proteins | sample SiratroredBW_FD_76838 | JGI IMG/M metagenome (GOLD analysis project Ga0099825, IMG submission 76838) | Root nodule microbial communities of legume samples collected from California, USA - Siratro red BW | ecosystem: Host-associated > Plants > Roots > Nodule | place: USA: California | collected...
GGGTTATTTTTTTTTTTTTCCTTTTTATTATTTTTTTTTTATTTTTTTTTTTTTTTTTTTTTTTTTTTTTTTTTTTTTTTTTTTATTTTTCCTTTTTTTTTTTTTTTTTTTTTGAATTGTACAGCATATTCTTTGGCCTTTTCTGTTGAGGATGATTATTCCACGAACCTACACTGGTGCTGTGGCCACGGTAAAAGTTCTGTAGGGAATTTCAACTTGATTTTCAGATGCATGATTAATTTTATCCATCCATTGTATGATTTTCAAATTGCATGGAAGTATAAATGCACTGTGAAATTGAAGTTTTATGATTGCAGAAAGTTTTCTCTGGCAAATGACATCATTACTACTTTACAGGTGTGCAGGTGTATCTCAGAATTGTGGCGGCATAGGTCGTTTAGCAATGATATGTTGAGTGAGTGTAAAACCCGTCCTGATATACCAACTGCTGAGGTATGATAACATTAATAGTATGATTTTTTTATATTTATAATTACTTGTACTTTCAATTGTTAAAAAAGAATCATTATTTGCTATATCAGCACACATTACCTGGTTGAATAATTTATGCTTGATATAGGAACTTCTTGCCCGCTTGGTAGTGCTTTTGCATAATCCTTTGGCAAGGGAGCAATTGGCCACCCAAATTTTGACAGTGAGCTCATGACATCCCTTAACATCTTCATTATATTTCTTTTTGAATTATTCTTTGATGAATGTCACATAGACAGGCATTCAGCATATTTTTTGTAATGTTACAATGTTGTATATACTAACATTTACCAATCCATAGACCAAAAAAAAATTTTATTAACATGTTTTTGAACAGTTTCCTTAATTCTATCAGGAACTACATTTTTCTTCTTTGATAGCGATACCAATGAAAACATCTTTAGTAGAACATAAAACAAGTATGGACTCTATATAATAGCCTACAATCTATATAATAGCAGTGACTGCAAAGGCAAGGAGTGGCAGTGAGCGAGGGGTCGTGACTCTTTGTGCCTCGTGGGTTCGTTTCGTGGGTTCTGATTTGCTTACCAACCCTAGCAGAAAAAAAGGGTAAGCAAGCACCACAAAACATATTGGACCTTATCCTCAGCTGGTAGGTTTTTTTTTTAGATATATTGGGCCTTTAGAAGACGAGAAGGATCAGAATGGCCCAACATCCCCCGATTAATTGAGCAGCACACATACTCGCTTTGATTCGCCCTACGTGTCACCTCGATTTCTCCTCCAAACTTGTTTAATTGTGCCAGTATGCGATTATACTCATGATCTTACCAACACTGGGTAAAACAGTTCCTCCAAGAATTAGATTTTTGCAAGATTCAACCGATGATGATTTATTGTGATAATCAAGTTGCTCTTCAAATTGCTTCCAATCTAGTGTTCCATGAGAGAATTAAATATATTGAAATTGACTGTCATTTTTTTTCAAGAAAAGATGCTAACCAAGGAAATCTGCACTGAGTTTGTCGGATCAAATAATAAACTTGCCGATGTACTAACAAAATCCTTGAGGGGAGTGTTAGATTAAATAATAGTCTTAAATAGAATTTATTGTGAAGGTGCTGTGTGCTTTGTGCTGCACTTGGTTCATAGGTGTATCATTTTAATTTCTTTTCTCTTCCCTCTCAGACGTTGTATTTGATGTATGCAAAGCTAATATAAATATGAGATCCTAAGAGAGGGAAATACAATCTCAGTATTTCTAATTCCTTTGTATAATTCTCAAGTGTATTCAACATGGGTACGGACACAGATGATTTTACATTTTGAAGTACAGGCTTAATAGGAGAAGAGATAGGTTTTGCTTCAAGCATGTTAGTTTTTGCAAGGGAGGTCCTCTATGTAATTTGCACGTCATGATAAGAGTGCCATTAGATTGAGGCCAAGTCTTAATTCTTTGGAATGGTCGCTCAAACTATTTGGAATGTTATTTTAGTTTATTTGATGAATATTTTTTATGGTTGATGGTGTCATTCACTAAGCTATTTTTTTTTTTTTTCAATTTCACATTTAATTGGATGACATATAAGTAAACATATCTTTTGCAGGTTCTATGTCTTTTGGCACCTCTATTCCCAAAAAATATTAATTTATTTTGGCAAGATGAGGTAACATCTTTTGCTAAAATTTATGTGTTATCCAATTTCAATCTTCAGTACTTTGTGAATTTCTTTACCTTTTGTTAGAGTTTGACAATTCGTCAAGCTTTTGGTTATACATTATTGTTGAAGCATGTTATAGTTATGCAAATAAATATTGGTGAAGCTCTTGCATTTCTGTATGTTAATTGTGCATCTTGTTGAAATCATAAAAGATATTTTATATTTATTATAGTTTATAGCCAAGTATATTGTATTTCTAGGCAGGCCATATCCGATTTAGAGGAAAGAAAACTTCCCTATTTATGTGTATTTGTTATAATAAGTCTATATAAGCCTCCTTTAGTGAAGTCATTCAAATATTCTGGGAATCTTGAGTCATAAAATTTTGTGCTTAGCTAGGCTTTCTGATCTTGTAAAATTTTTTAGATGAAGAAAACAGCATAGCAGTTTTATAATTTTGTATCTAATGGGTCGGCACAATTATGGTATTGATAAGTAACCGAAAAGGTTCATATACTTATGTTCATTTTAAAATATAGTTTATCGTAATATGTTATTTTGAATCAGTTACATTACATCTTACAATTTCAGGATGGTTATTATAGACCAAAGTGTAATTAATTTCTGTATTTGGTAAGCTCTAGATTCCAAAGATGAAGGCATATGTTAGTGATACAGAGGACTTGAAGCAGGATCCGTCATATCAAGACACTTGGGATGACATGATAATCAATGTGAGTGTGAATGACTTGTTTAATATCCTACCCTCCCTTTGTTCAACTGTATAATAGTTCTATAATTTGTAAGAAGTACTTGTCATTGAGTCAAACTTTCTGATCAGTGCAAAAGCTATTTTTGTTCAAGTAGGTGGAGTATTTAGCTTGTTTGCAACTGAAATATTTTTTAATAGGTTAATTGTGAACTGCGAAATGATAGTTCTACTGAAGTGATCAAACATGTTTCAAATTGGTATTGTCGATAAGAAAAAGCACAATGATGCATCAGTATATAAATTGTGGTTATTCAAAGTTAATGTATCATCTCTATTTTTTGGTTGCAGTTTCTTGCAGAATCTTTGGATGTGATCCAAGATGCTGATTGGGTTATGTCTCTCGGAAATGTTTTTGCCAGACATTATGAACTTTATGCTTCTGATGATCAACACACTGCACTTCTGCACCGGTATCAACGCTCTAACATAAAGTGTTCCTTTTTGTATACGGAATAGAAACATATGTTAAATATTGCATTGTGTTACTTGAGAGTTGCTTGCTTTGCGGTTTATGTTATTTATACAAAATAAGGCAAATGGAATTGTATTTGTACTGGTAATATTTAGGTTCAGTACAGAACTTGATATTAGTCGGTAATGATTCATCATGGTTTGTCTGTTAAATCCAGTGCTTTTTTGTGTTTTCTATTTCAGTAAAAAATCCTGATTGGTTCTTTATTCAGAATCAATGTTTAAAAACTGGTTAAACCTGGGAGAACCAGGGAGGAGGGTCCTCCATTGTTCAAATGGTTCTGCTAATCAGTTTCTTTGGCCTGGAGTGGTTGAACTGCTAGTACACTTTGGTGTTATCCATCATATACTGGTATGGGGTTTGATTGGGGGTTCAGTCTGTTCGTTGTTCCTGTAGAATTAGGTTTTTATGCAGTGGTTGAATTGGTTGCTTATGATTTATCTATCCATGTAAAAGAACCTTTAGTTGGTATATTATATTGCTGCTGTCCCTTACTGTTCTGTCTTTCCTGCCTTATTTTGTAAGACTGCATGTACTTGAAAAGCTTTAGGTTTATGCGCCCAAGGGAATTAGTGTTGCTTTGGAAATGATTCTTTTCCCCTCGTATATGATAAGCATCCAAGTAGTTGGCAGACCCACCCTTAAAAGCTAGTTATTAAGGGGGAAGAATCAAACACCAAAATACTGCATCAAATATCCCATACTACTTGATGTATGACTTGGACAGCCCATAATACCGTAGTTCGCATCATAGCACTGTCATTCTACGACAACTTTCATTATCCGATGAGAGCTGATGTCTCGGCAGCTTTCATTCTAGGACACTTCAGTTGATGATATTTCACACAATTTGCTTGTTGGTTAGAAGAACTCTTCACAAGTAGCCAATTCTGAGACATTGAAAACCAGCTCTCATATGGTCTGATAAGTACCCATCCACTTGGGGAACACACCCTCAAAAGCTAGCTATACAATCATGATGGAGTTATTAACCCACTTCCCTTGCCTTGCCTCACTTCCGCAAGGAAACTCAAGTTGGTTGAGAAGGCATAGGATACTCGACTTCATTGAGTTTGGATTGCAAAATTACAAATCAAGTTGGAACGGGAAGAAATGTATTTGTTTATGTATATATGCATGTACTGATAAGAGAAGAAATATACACCATTTTTATGGTATAATTTTTTCTCAATTTATTGTTGGATTGAAGTTCTGATCATATAGGTCATATCAACGAAATCTTGGATTAATTAAAAATTATTTAATACTCCATTGATGTTCATTAAAATTGATATTACATAGAATAATCCCTTCTCAATTTGTGTTTACGTATCAGAGTCAATTTATAGAATGTAACAAATTTTTGCACTTGAACACATTATTTTAAGATTGGAAAGAGTGTGAAAAAGATATTGTACTTGAACACAGGTGCCTAGGCATTTTGCTTCAAAAGGTTACTGAAAGAGCTTATGTCCGTGATAAAATAGATTGGATGTACAAGCAGGCAAACATTGCAAATCCAACAAATAGACTTGGATTGGCAAAAGCAATGGGACTGGTAATTTAATCTTTTCTTTTATTTGTTTATTGATTTTGATTTTGTTGGATTCATTTTCCTTTCCTATTGCTTCTAACTTACTTTCTATTTATTAAGGTTGCTGCATCACATTTGGATACAGTGTTGGACAAGCTGAAGGACATTTTAGACAATGTTGGACAAGGCATATTTCAGAGGTTTATGCCAGATTTGTAGGATTGAGTGTATACACTTTTTTTTTTTTTCTGGATTGGTTCATTATCTCACATCATAAACCCTTATGCATAGGAGTATTGAGCATAATTTATTGAGAAACTATAGTTTTCTCTTTTTTAAATCTGCTCCCTTTTGTTCTTTTTGTTTTTTTTTTCAAAATCTTCTTTGATGAAGTTTTGATGTTCAGATCTTAACTGCAACACTTGTGAATTGTTTTCGTCCTCCTTTCTCTCCTTTATGTTTTATTTTCTTGTTTTTGACGTTGCAGTTCAATATATTTCACATTGGAATTCAAATCCTTAAGTATTGTTTGTCTTTTATAGCTTATGAAATTGTTGCTCGTTGTATAATATGTCAAAAAACAGTAACTATGCTTGTATACCACTACAGTATTACCGGAATTTTTCTGTCACTAATATTAATTTAAATGCGCACCAGAAACAGAGGAATCAATTTACATAGATCCTCTGGCAGAAAAAGGAAACTATAGAATGCTAATAGGATTTTAGTCTCTTCAATGGGTTTACTTTATTCCCAAATCTTTTTATTCAATCACTTGATGCACATCTCCCAATCACGTTCCTCCCTTCATGTTTTTCTCCCGTGTTTTTCCCTTGCTTTCATATGCAGCTCAAATCCCAATTCTGTCTCGAGTCTCTTACCTACCCTTCCATCATGTCTTCTTAAAATATTTCTTTTCTTTTCCTTTCTAAGATGCTATTATATTCAGAATTTGTTGCCTTTTTTGTTGATATATACTTCGTTTGTTGAACAGTAGGTTTTTGCATAAGAACATTATCAGTTTAGAGAGATAGATCTTTATCTCCTTTCATTGAACATTAACATTTTCATCATTGCAACAGTTGCTTAACTTCCTCTGGATGCTTTTCTTTTCCTTTTTCTTTTCTCAAAATCCATTTAGTTTCAGATTGTCTTATCTATTTGTAGCTTTTGTTTGTTGCAGGATACTGTCATTATTCTCAGATAGTTTCAGAACGGAAGAGTCTGATGACATTCATGCTGCTTTGGCACTAATGTATGGATATGCTGCAAAGTATGCCCCATCAACAGTTATTGAAGCCAGAATAAATGCCCTTGTTGTAGGTCATCTTTTTTCTCTGCATTTGACTCTGTTGTCTTGCTTTATTTCTGATCAGATACCTATGGAACCATTCTCTGTTCTGTTCAAATGCAGTTTTAGCTAAGTGCTGTTGAAAGGGAGAAAAACCATGTTGGAGATGTGGAACCGTGTGCCTAAACTATTCCAGAGTTTATTTTATATAAGTTGATTACAACAAATACAAATAACTATAGAGATTTTATTCCTATATACATGATATGATAAGCCTATTAATGAGATGCTAATGAAATTTGGTCTAATCAAATATCCCTACAATTACAAAGATCCTAATTAAATACGGAAACAAATCATAAAATACAAAAGAATAAATCCTAAGGGATAATGTAGGATATTCTAAAATAAGGAAACAAATCATAAAATGTCCAGATTTAGCTTTTGGAACACTTTCCTGGAGTGCTTACATCCATACTTTGAATAGTTGTAACGATTGTTGTCAAAACCGTACTGCTCATTATGTACTTAGAAAGTTTTTTAATTTCATCCTTGCTATAATTTTATTCTTTATTATAGTTGTATCTTGCTATTAATACTAGGATTATTAATTTAGAAACAATTTCATAATACAGGGATTTGTTTCCTTAGAATTAACATTCTCTATTTCCTAAAATGACCACCAGGTTCATGTATTTATAGGTCGAATGGTCTCATTATTGAAATACAGAAGAAATATATTATTCTTCCTAAATTTGTGAATTGTAGATCAATCTTCCATCAATTCTCTTGCCTTTAGCATTTGTACCTTGTCATCAAATTGGTTTTGTTCTTTTGAAACAAAGGACAAATCTAAATGACTACCCAAGCTTTGTAAGAATACTAGTCATATCTTTAGTTGATGTGAGATCTTAACCCCTTGAGAGTCTATGTCGCGATGACTGCATACTAGATGCTTCACTAAGCTTTTATGGCCAAATCTCAGTTGGTTGCCCTTTTCTGAAGCACTGGCAACCAACTTTGATGGGCAACAATTAAGGTGGGCTTGGGGTGACTTAAATTAAGGCAGCTTTCTATTCCAACAGAGGGAGAGCATGTGGGATGGATCTGTTACAGTTTTGCAATTTAGTACAAAAAAATTCATTAGTTGTTTTTGTTGCTTTTATTTTTTTATTAATTTTAGAGAACACACAGCATGAACCAAACATATAAAATCTTTCTTTTCTATTTTTTAAACAAATAAATGCAATCATTTTTAATATTTACATAGTGAAAACAATTTTCTAAACAGTTTCATTAGTGTTGCCTTTTGAAACCAAATAAAGTTATAGAAACAGTCTGTAGCAGAACCTAGTTTTTTGTTTTTGTTTTTATTTTTTCCGTAAGTTGTTTCCTGGTTTAATCTTCTGTTGAAATTATGCATGAAAGTACAAAATAGTAAAACAAGTGTAGGTTGAGTGTCTCCTATCGTGTAAATGTGTTCTTTTGCTTATTTGCATATGTTTGTAATCAGGGAAAGTAGATTAAATTGTTTCATTTATTTGTGGGCAGGGAACCAATGTGCTCTCACGACTTCTTCATGTGCGTCATCCCAAAGCAAAGCAGGCTGTCATCACAGCAATTGATTTACTAGGTTTTGTAGTTATCTTTCAGAATTAAATTATCATTCATTCTCATTGTTAGCCCTTTGATTTTTTACCTGCCGATATTGTTATCATCAACACTTATCTTCTGTGTTTTTCTTGTCATTTGACTGAAAATTTATGCAAAAAAATGGGTTGCTACAAAACCTACTTTAGAAAGCGTAAACCTGTGAATTGTGGTTATGTTGCCCCATATACAATAGTTGTAGAAATCACGCTAGTCATGATTTGTTTATGTTTAACGAATAATTTTTATGGCATACTTTGTTTGCTTGATTGTGAGCATGATTTATTGCAGGTAATGCTGTCATTAATGCTGCTGAAAGTGGCTCACCATTTCCACTGAAAAGAAGAGACCAACTACTTGATTATATTTTGACTTTAATGGGTCGGGATGACGAAGATGGTTTTGCTGATTACAATGACCTATTGCGTACTCAGGTATATAAAGTTGAGTTATGCCTAAGATGTAGACAGTCGTTTAAAGCTGAGAATATTTGAGTTTGCTAATGTGTTTTCTTATATTTAGGCCCTTGCTATTAGTGCCTGCACCACGTTGGTCTCTGTGGAACCAAAGCTAACAGTTGAAACTAGGAACCATGTAATGAAGGTATGTGGCTTTCATTTGATTAATGTTTAATTCTACCTTTTAAGCATCTGAGTTTCCTGATGAATTTGACAGGCCACGTTGGGGTTCTTTGCTATACCAAATGATCCTGTTGATGTTGTCAATCCCCTTATAGACAACTTGATTACCCTTTTATGTGCAATTCTTCTCACTGGGTAATTTAAATTAAAATCTTCTTACTATTTATTCTGCTTAAGTTGTTTGTTATGTTACCTGTCCTTTTGAACATTGTTTAACTTTGTTGTTTTCCTTAGAACTGTGCATCATTGTAGAACTTTGTTATATTTTTTTAATGAATAAAAATGTTTCTTTTTTGTTAGACCTGTTTCAATTCCATCCTGGGCCATCAGTTGTAATTTGTTGTTGGTGCCGCATGTTGTGCATTATAAAACATAACATCATCGTTCGTCTTTCATCTCATTCTTTCTAAACACACCTGGCAGTCAATTTATTTCATTAAAGTTTTTTGTCATTCATTTTTTATCATCCTATGTATGTAGAGTTACTTTTTCTTACTTGTACTAATAAAAGCTTAATATTTAGTGGAGAAGATGGAAGAAGTCGGGCAGAGCTGCTAATGGTTATCTTGAGGCAAATTGATCAATTTGTCTGTTCGCCCGTTGAGTATCAGAGGAAAAGAGGCTGCCTTGCTGTACATGAGATGCTTCTAAAGTTTCGGATGCTTTGTGTTAGTGGGTATTGTGCACTGGGCTGCCATGGGAGTTGTGCACATAACAAGCAAATCGACCGAACTCTGTTTGGGAATTTTTCGAAGCTACCATGTAAATACGTTGTTCCATTAGATACCTTTGAATTGCTCTTCTTTCATATATTATGAATTATAATTTTCATATCAACCACCAGCTGCATTTGTACTGCCAAGTCGAGAAGCTTTGTGCTTGGGAGATAGGGTAATAATGTATCTTCCGCGTTGTGCAGACCCAAATTCTGATGTCCGAAAAATATCAGCACAAGTAAGTAGTATCTGAGAAGTTGTGCTCCTTTAAGGAAAAAGGCACAATCTCTATTCAATATTTGTATAGTTTCAGGAATATAATGTGGTCTATATTCTATAAAGTTCATGCTCTCCGGTTTTTACTTCTGTATACTTCTGTAGAGAGGACATTGCGGATTTGGTCTAAATAGTCTAATTAATTGTTTTTTGTGCAGATTCTTGATCTACTCTTTAGCATCTCTCTTTCGCTTCCAAGACCTGCAGGTTCATCTATGTCTGCTGAAGTTATAGAATTGTCATACAGCGCATTATCTTCTCTTGAGGATGTTATAGCCATACTGAGGAATGTAAGTTCACTGACTACTTTGTTTTATTACCTTGCTTCTTATTCTTATTTTTCCATCTTTCTTGTATTTTATAGTTGCAGAAAAAATGAGACCAAAGATCTTGGTTTTCATGTATATTCGTATATATGTGCAGGATACTTCTATTGATCCATCAGAAGTTTTCAACAGGATTGTTTCCTCTCTCTGCATTCTGTTGACAAAAGAGGAGGTAAGCGTCTTTGATTCTCTGTGTGTGTATGTATCGTGTCTAAGTTATATTTAATAACTGTGTTGGCACTGGTGTACAGATGGTTGCTACACTGCATGGTTGCTCAGTTGCTATATGTGATAAGATCAAGCAATCAGCTGAAGGGGCTATTCAAGCTGTTGTTGAATTTGTTACAAAGAGAGGGGGGGAATTGACTGAAATTGATATCTCAAGGTTTAAAGCATAGTGTATACACCAACGCTGCGTTACTTGAACTATCACTTTTGTTGATATCATATTGTCTTTTGAGCTTGTAAATTTGAGCATAGGTTATGGGGAGATGACACAATGTTTTTGCCTACAGGACAACCCAATCATTGATCTCTGCTGTTGTGCATGCAACTGACAAGCATTTGCGTGTGGAAACTCTTGGAGCTGTATCCTTTTAATATTTTATAAATTTTCCATATTTAGTTGAATATCTTGTCATAATTTAAACTTGTTGGAATCAATGTAGTTGTTTATATTATTGGGAAGGTATTGTTTGTTCTTCTCTCTCATATATATACACAGTATATGTTGTTTTCAAGCTGTTTACTGATACATCCCCTATCAAAATAACGAAAGTGTGTAAGGGGAGGGAAATTGTGCAGTTCACCTGATCAAAATTAGGAGAGTGAATATTCTAACTAACTGCCTAGCAGGGACTGGCGTCGTGGGGTGTGTATGTGTTTTATGGGGGAAAAGAGAGCGTATAAGTTGGGGGAGTTTGAGAGGTGAGATGGGAAGGAACTAGCTTTGACCTGGGAGAGAATTGGCCACTCTTGAATTTGCCTATTATCAACTTTTTCCTTCTTCTGCATCACTCTTGTATTTCTCATACCTAGTCTCCATATCATCACGATACAGGCTAGGGTTTCACTGATAATACATACATTCGGTTTCTGATTTTACTTCCTTGTTTCTGGTGTCTGTCATTTACTACTGTCAAATTCATCCTTTACTTGCTAAAAAGATTTCTTCTTTGGCTGAAAACACTAGCCCAAAAACTGTTTTTGATGAAGTCCTGGCTACTGCCGGAAGGGATACAATCACAAAGGATGTATCTAGGTTACGTGGAGGATGGCCCATGCAGGATGCGTTCTATGTAAGTCTCATTGCTTTCAGAATGAACTCCTTTAATCCACTGTTGTGCAGATTGTCCAGTGTTCATTTTTATTCAAGAATCGATTTACACATAGCAATGATTAGTTATGAAGAAAAGCAGGGCTCTAAAATTTTTTTGGTATTATGTTACACGGATATGGGGTTAGGTATCAGGTATATGAAGAGAGGACTTACAAGAACTATGCTTGTAGAAATAAATACAGTCAGAGGTTAACACAGACGGGATTGTTAGTGTAATGACAATTCTACTAGGTAGTCAGTTGGGTGGTTATATAGGCATAAGCTGTACAGAGAGGGATTGAAAAATAAGTCTCTTAGCCACACTGAGTCTGGAAACTCTATTGAGTATGGAAACCGTTGTAAACAAGTAGTCTCCTGAATCCTGATTTATTCTCCCTCCAATAACACAACCTGTTATTTCAGTTTTGCATTTTATTTTCTTGCAGTTTGCTACCTATCTCTGAAGATTTACAAGCCCTAACAGAATGGGTGTTGGATACAATACTTGTTCAACAATGAATGTCATTTTGTAAAGATTATTAAAATTTAGATACAAGAATTGGGAGTTTCTTAATCTGTTACGAATTTACCTACTAACAAGCAACACACAAGAATCAAGGTATTGGTCGGAATGTTCAATTAGTTATGTGAGCTTTTAAAAATTCTAACATCGTTCCTTGCAGATTGCATAATAGATGGCTTAAGTGCATGGAGAAGTAAGAAACACGAGGATTCATGTCACTGATATATGTAGGGAGGGAACTATTGTGTGTGGATAAGTTAACTAATTTTTGTATTAGTTCACAGTGGTATACATGATAGGACAGTATACCTTTTGTAAATTCTGATTTTTTTTGGAGATAGATTTCAAGTTCCTTGTTATAGGTTTTCTTAGTGGGTTGTTGGTCTAGTCCCTCACTATTCTTTTAAATTTTCTTGTTTATTTTATGAATTATGGCGTTGCATATGATTGTTAATTGTGGTCGTGTCAGCACAGCTAGGATGACAATTAACATTATGATGCTTAGCACTATCTTTTTATTAGAAAAAAGGTACAGCTTCAGTTAGAAGCTTTGGGTGCTCTTAATTTAAATTTAACCTTCTATTAGAAAAATGGTTGCAACATCAATTGAACTTTAGAACACTTGGTCATAGAGGCTTTAATTAACGCTATGTTATGAGCAAACTATCCCAAAAGCTTAATCTATTAGGTGATGACACAAATGATTTTAATTTTTACACAGATCGGGTAACATTTATGTCCAAATATTATTAGAAGTAGAGTCTCATGTTATCATCTTTACTCGATTGTGAAGTTTTTTTTTTTTTTATGTAAATTAATTGATTTTTCGTGAATAACTTTTTCCAGGCATTTTCTCAGCACATGGTACTGTCAGTTTTGTTTCTAGAACATGTGATATCTGTCCTTAGCCAGATTCCAATCCTAAAAGGTGATGTCGACAGAGTTGAGGATAGCCTCATTGACAGTCATACAGAAGATGGCAAACTGCAAGCTGCAATTTTTGCTCTTACTGCTTTCTTCAGGTCTGTGTTATTAGCAATGCCTTTTGCCTTTTAATATACATTAATAATCCAACAATTTTACCATATTTTTATGCAGAGGTGGGGGAAAAGTTGGAAAAAGGGCTGTTGAACAAAATTATGCTTTGGTTCTTTCTGAGCTTACACTGCAACTTGGAAGCTGTCATGGTTTAACCTATTCTGGTCAGCATGAACCTTTGAGGTGACCACATTTTGAAAATGTGCTTCTGTTTTTTCCTACTTCTGTTCTTACTGAGCTTACACTGCAATTTCACTTGCATGTTAACATCTACATTTGTGTTGCCTGTCTATTATGTCTGTATTTTATTTTCTTTTACATATTATGATGTTAAAAATATAATTTTAAAAGGGTATGTTTTGAAGTCTACAGTTGATATTATTTTTAGATAGTTTTTGTTGAAAATCTCACATCGACTAGAGATGAGACCTTTTAATAGTTTATAATATGGGTGCAAACTTTACTTTACAAACCGGTTTTGTAAGGTTGAGTTAGGCTTAAATTCTACTTCTTAATATGGTATCTAGAGCTTAGAGTTAGGGTTAAATTTTTTCGGTGAACCCACTGTTCACCGTCATCATCCTGCTGCCCCCGCCGCCGCTGCTGTCACTGTCGTCGCCGTCACTGCTGTCCGCCGCCGCTGCCGACTGAGTCGGCAACACCACCTTAAAGAGCGCCTCATCCAGGCGACCACCGTGCGGTTGGAATCGCGGATAGTGTTGAATATAACGGGCTTAGCCTATGTTTTCTGCTATTTTATTACTATTTCTGTTACTTTTATTATCTATAAATAAACAACCCTTTGTGTGTATTTTTACACAAGGGAATTAACCCTATATCTATTTCTCTTTATTTTAATATGGTATCAGAGTCTATCCTAGTACGGTTTTTGGGTCACCCGCTATCGGACCACCCTTAAACAATATAGTCTCACGCACGAGTTGAGCCGTCTTGGAGTGAGGGGTGTGTTGGAAATTCCACATCGACTAGAGATGAGGCCTTTCAATAATTTATAATATGGGTGCAAACCTTACTTTAAAAACTGGTTTTGTAAGGTTTAGTTAAGTTTAAATTCTATTTCTAAATAGTTTTCAACGAGAATTAGGGAGATATTTTAAATCTATAGGTAAACCCCCAAAGTGAGTTTTTTGGTCTGACCTACCGTTCTTTTTTTTGTTCTGGACATGATATTTTAGACATATGGTTAGTTGGCGTCTGTAAAGGAACTGAACAAATTACAATAGTAAAAACAAAATTTGTGAAAAATTACTCTGAAAAAGCAGTTATTGGCAGAGTTGCACTTATGAATTCTATGTTTAATTCCACTTATGTTCTTGTGCAGGAATCTTCTTGCTGCATTTCAGGCGTTCTGTGAATGTGTTGGTGACCTTGAGATGGGCAAGGTAGACAAATTTAAAATAGCTCCATGTTATGGTGTAAGATATGGTCTTGCAAGCAAATTAATATAAAACAGTATTCCTTTATCTAGATTTTAGCTAGAGATGGAGAACTATCAGAAAATGAGAGGTGGATTAGTCTCATTGGAGACATTGCAGGCTGCATATCTATAAAGCGACCAAAAGAGGTGATGTGATTTCAAATACACTTAACTAGTTATATGCTATACCTTACATATCCAGAATTCCTGATGAGTTCATGATTGTGTGACCAAAAGGAAACGCTAATAGGGTATCTGGAGTAGGCTCAGTATATATTGATGAAATTGTAGTTGTTTCCTTTATTTGTTGTTGGTGTTGGAGATATAAATCAAACCTGGAGTCTCCTTTTCAAGTAAACACATTTCTGGAAATTCTTTGATAGGTCAAAGCTTTTCAGTGTATGATGATTAAGTTGTTGACATTGTATCTTAAATCATAATCTCTTTGATAAACTGTTAGGAGATCAATCCTCTCGCTACATTTTTTGGATTAGTGGGTATGCACGGAGATGTGAATCTGAACCATTTGACTATTCTCTAAACAACTTAAGCTTTTATGTTTTAAGATTTGGTTTTTATTGAAAGTTGTGATAATTATATCAATTGATTGTGTTGGCATATGTATGATAATACTTTTGGTGTTTTTATATTGGACAAGTCTCAATAATTTAATATTATTTAGTTTAGTTACCAGGAATGTGTGGAATAGGCTCTTTGATGCTGTTGAGTAGTAGCATGCCCACTAGTCATGGAGAATGGACCAGGTCTTTGTATGTGGAAAATTTGCGGTTAAATGGAGCATTTTGCTAGTGGAATGAAATCAATAATTTTCAAAAATCAGGTTTTGCATACATTGGATTGGATAAGTTATGATGGTATCCGTATCACTGAAATAAAATGATACTTTAGCATATTGTTTTGTTTAGAATACTATTGTCATCAATAAAGTGGTCTGTTAATTTGATTTTAATTTTAGTTTTCCTTCTCTTTTTCCGTAGTAGGTGTCTCGTCTCTTTTGTTTATAGGTTCCCTATTGTAGTTCCATCCAGTCACCTCCCTGGTTTTATACTACACGAATAATGAATTGACTAATATTGAATAGACTACATGAATGAAAGAACCTGACTTACCACAGGACGTGATTGCATTATTTTTTTTTTTTTCACTTTTAAGAATACGTCTTGTATTTGACCTTCTGCTTTTCATTTTCTATACATAATACGATAGAAAAGGTGTACTGGTGGGGATCATTTGCTTTCCTTGAGAGCTATTTCGTAAAAAATGTATGCCCTGTGAAGTGTGAACCTGATTGATAACTTTCCTTCCTTGTTGGAAAATATAGGTACAAAATATTTGTCTATTTTTGAAAAACTCATTGTATCGACCCCAGAAATATCAGAGGGAAGCTGCAGCTGCTGCACTATCAGAATTTGTTCGGTATAGGTGAGTGAGTATATAATGACACTGAATAGCAATGTTATTTAATGGCTCATTGGCTTGAATATAATATCTTAAATTTTCGAAAGTTAAAATTGTAATTGGATATAGAATATTTTAAATTTTCAATAGTAAAAATTGTAATTGGATATAGAATAAAGTAAGAATTTGAAAATTTATAATCGGATCCTAACACGCTTATATTAGTTATATAGAATATTTTAAATTTTCAAAAGTAAATTTGTTTTTGAAAGTTGTAGATATTGGTCTTATTAGTCAATCTCTAATTCTCACCCGAGTCTCTAATTAAGGCAGCCCCTAAAGAGGTTGCAACTAAGGTGGGTCAGGGGTGATCACAATTTTGGTGACTTTTAATCAACCCAAAAAATCTTAAAAACCAATAAACAACTAATCATTTCTTTAAAGTTGAGTAAACAACGTTTTATAAAATTGATCTAATTTCTAAAATAATTTTGTGGATAAATAAGAGAATATTTTGAAACTGTGAGTGTAAAACTCCTTTACTGAACAATAGTTAGCATCAACTATAAGAGAATAAACTCTAGTTAATAAAATTGTTTGTACTCAATGTATATTTTCTTGATTCAATAGAATTTTAAAAATAATTTTATGGATGAAGTCATTCATAATTTTATCGTTTGAACTTCCAATATTTGGAATATTGCAGTTTATTGTCGTGGCACCATATTAATTATAATCACCAGTTTTCCTTTATGCCTTCTTTTCACATTTTCTGACTCTTCAATTGAAGTTCATATTGATTCCATCTTCAATTATTTAGTGGTGGACTTGGTTCGCTTTTGGAGCAAATTGTTGAGGTTTTATGTCGGCATGTATCGGATGAGTCTTCAACTGTTCGTCGATTGTGTTTGCGAGGATTAGTACAGGTATTGTGTTTCACCTATGATACTTTGTCATGACTCATGCCACCATGGTTTCTTTGTTTTCAATTGTATTTATTTTAACATGAATTTAACCGGTTTAAGTGCTTGATTTCTTGCCAATTATCTTCTCTTTTTTTGCAAATGGTTAATTTTCCTATATGAGAAAGGTGCTTGATTGCTTGCCCATATCTACTCACTCAACTTGGTGTTATTTCCCTTAAGACGAGGATTAACTTTTTATATTAAAGTATTTGTTGAAAGAGAAAAATATATGCAATAGAAACTATGTCTATGGACCACCATAGAGTCCATTCTATATAAACTGATTACAGTAATAATAATATTCTTAAACCGAAGTCTAATAGTTTCTGTAATAATTAGATACCCCTATAATTATAGAGATCTTATTAAATAAGGAAACAAATCATAAAATCTAAAAGAATAAATTGTAAGAAATCATTTAAGATACTCTAAAATATTACAAGATAATATCCTTTGATAGTTGTAACACTCCTCAAATCAAACCTGATTAAGCTTTAAGCTTGTTACAAGAAAACAAATCGTGAATTGGAATGTCTATTTTGTAAATAGTATCATCAATCAATAATTTAGGATCAAGTGTCATATAAGCTTTAACAGAAACATTACTGCATAATAACAACCCCAAAGCCAAATAAGTGGCTGCTTGATATATATATATATATATATATATATATTATTAAATTTTTTGTGCTAATGCATCACAATGCTAATTGCCATACCAGTTAAGTTGGCCCCAAAAGGCTGATTGCTATATAAATTTCGTAAAAATAGCTATTTGTTGCTGCAAACTTGAATAACTCAAGATGGACATCAGTTAATTCATCCTTATCTTCTGGCATCAAAAGCTCTTCCCCTTGGTCGATGGTTTGAACTTCTTTCTGAACATCTCTTATTTTGGCTTCTTATTGGCCCCGACATTCAATTTTCTTGGACCTCCGTAATGAAAAAAAGGTTCTAGTTGTATCTATGTCTAACTCGTAAGTTCCATTTTCCAAATATATATGATTAATTACCTCTTTTCCTTGTTTGTATTTCTCTCATCATCGTCAAAACACTCATGGATATCTATCTATGAAGCATCAATAGGTATGCAAGGATTCTCTGTTTTTGTGATCCATTCATCATCTTATTCAATACAAGAAAAGCATATGGGTTCAATATCTGATTTAATATCCATCCATAATCTTTTGACTTATCTCAAGTTGAAGATTCTATTTAACATGCTCAAATGCATTTAATCTTTGTTGTTCCAAACAATTTCTTTTATCTTAGTATGCACTTGGTCAAATGCACTTAAATACCTTTCACATCCAATGGCACTATAAGTGAGGCTCAATATTCTCTCTTGTCTACCTTTTGCAATTCTTCCATCACCACCCTATCTCTCCCATCAAAGAGCTTTTTTAGATGTTTCAATGTAGAATTAGAATATAACAAAGTATTACTCACTTCATAAAGAATATAAAAGGTAAAAAAAACTAAGAGATAGTCAGGTGCTCCTTATCTCTAATGTCTATTTGCCATACTCATTCCAAAAAGCCACTTAGCTCTCTTGAACTTTTCTAGTTGTTTGTCCATTGTAATTTTTGCTCTTTTATTCGAAACTACTCTTTCAAAAGTTTCATATAGATCAATCAACGCCTCACTATCCAGATTGAAGTCCTTGTCATGATGATAATTGACCAAATATGAAATAATTTACTTGGAATAAAGAAGACATTAAGTATTATTTAGATGACAATTAGGTGTAACATGCCTAGAATTGATATAATAGGTAGCTTCACGAAGATGCCTGTGTAGTTGCACATTCCACTTGGTAGTATCTCCTCCACACTTTTTTATACCTTGACTCTTCCTTTTGAAAAATTTTAGTAATTTCCTCTTTAACCTTGTCCATTGCTTGATAGATGTATGACATGGTTGGTTTTGAATCACCACTACAAGCCCTGGAACTTTTACAAGTGGAATCACAAACTTTAAGCAATATTGATTGATTTCCAACATTTACAATCACTCAACAACACTAGGTGGATCACTTGTATTATGCCTTACTTTTGTAGGCATGTGGACTATTAGCCCGTTCCTCCAACAAAAAGATAGATCTAAGAGCACTATTTTGTTGCTTAATGCAATTTAGTGTAAGATAGGAAGTTGTGAACCTTGTCACAAGAGGACATGTCAAGAAGTGATTTTCTTTGCATTGGCAAGGAACCGAAAGCTCTACAAATCAAGGCAATTAGTTAAACAAGGAACCAAAACAATTTTGGTTCTCTTTTCCATTAGCATTTACTTAACTTCCACAAGATTAGTATTAGGAAGTGAGTTTAAGCCTAACTAAACCAGCTTAAAAAATTCAACTTTTAAGATGAGGATTACTCCCACTTAAATTTTGTAAATTGGCCTTATTTCTAGTTGATGTGGGATCTCCAACACACACCCCTCACATCGAGGTATGTACATCTCTTGTGTTGAAGGACTTGATATTTGTTGGTGGTATGATAGAGGGTGACACAATAGGCCCATCAAACCTTGTTAGGATAGATCCTGATACTATATTAAAAAGTGAATTTATCCTAAAAAAAACGGTTATAAGACGAGGATTTCCCTTTCATAAATACTGTCAATTGGTCTTATAAGGTGAGGATTGCCTCCGTTTATATTCCCTCCCTTTTTACACAACTTTTCGAAAAAAAAGGATTTTAGGGCTTGTAAATCAATTCACATGGAACTGGACCCAATTTGGGTGCAAACCTAAGATGCATCCAAAAATCACTATTCAATCAAATTCGAGACGATTCAAATGATATTTGGTGCGATTCATACCCAAAAAAGATGCAACATCCAATTCATTTTGCTGGACCATTGAATAGCACCATACAAAGATACCTGCGGTGGTAAACTCCAAGAAAGTAATTCATTTCTTAATAGATAAATAGAAAACATAAATATCCCTTAGCCTGAGAAATTTCATGGCAAGATAAGTAAGGTCCAACTATCTCAAAACCACATTTTGAAGCTTCAAACTGATATTGTCGGGGACCTAAATATTTATGCTTAAAAGAATGTTTGAAAAATCCATTCATGACAGATTGAGCCAGTGCTTATAGGGTGAAGAATGGTGAAGATCAGTTCGTGGGACACAGACAAAGCTAGTGCATTAGGGACATAGCTGAGGCCAGTGCATATAGGACATATACAAGGCTAATGTATCTAGGATAAAGGCAAGATCAGTTCATCTGGTACATAGATGGCAAGAATATGATGTGTAGAAGGAGAAGTTGTCAGCAGTGCAAACAACAGTTGCAGAAGATTTTGCCAGAAACCTTAAGGATCAAATCAAGGTGGCAAAGTGGATTGGATGCAATGAAAAAGTGGCTGCCATGTTGGAAATAAGAGACAGCATCAGAAGAGTGACTAGTTGGAGTTTAATTTTATTTTTTTTATTTTGGGGAACTCAGCAGTGGAATAATGATCAAACGTAACAAAAGATGGTACCATTCTAATATCATGTGAAAGAGAGCAGAATAGATGCAAGAGATGTTGAAAACTGTTGTAAGGGCTACTCCCTGTAATCCATTTTATGTTAGTTTATTAAAATAAATATAATAAATTTTCTAGATTCTATTTTTAAATACATGATACGATATGCCTATAGGTCCAATTTAGTTAAATCTAATTTTTGTTTGGCATCCCTATAAAGATCCTAATTAAGGAAAGAATTGCAAATATAAGAGAATACATTTTAAGAGATCATGAAGATACTCTAAAATATTCCAACATGATAAAATTTTTCTAATCGTATTGTGTTAAAATATTTCTATAGACTATCGTACAACAAACAAATTGCAAAACTACTTTCATTATTCATAAGGTTATTTATTGAAACATGCAATCTCGGCACTGCAAGTATTACGTTGCATCTGATGCAGTGTTGTTAAATAACCATTATGATATAACAGTATGGTGTGGCAGTTTTGGCAGCCATCCACCATCCGCTATTTGTACATAGTGTTGTCAGTCTTTTCCACTGTGGTGCCCACCATGGACATGGTGTCATGGCAGTTTGTGGTCTCCATGGCGAAGAAACACTTTTTTCTCTTTCAAATAATAAACTTTTTGGTTGTTCCATTTTGACAACGCAAAAGCCAAAATATCCCCTGAATGTCTGCTCAATCCTGAAACTTCTCTGAACACTAAACTTGGAGAACATAGTTATTGAAATTGACGAAAAATGTAATTCACTATAGAGAAAATACAAAATTCAGTGAACCTCTTGCACAACCCATGTATTTATGGACAGAGGAGTACTGCATATTGAAAGACAATTCAGTTGTAACAAACCACAACTATCAAACCACAAAGACAACGTAAAGCTGTTAGAAACTATTAGACATTACAAAACAGAGAAAACATATCTCAAACACCTTGCCACAAGCTTAAGGTGGATAACAATAGGCAACTCAGCCACCTTGAGGTTGGATCTAAGAAAGAAATCTTGTTGGTGATAGCGGCTTTCATTGGACATCAGCCTATTGTATTGATCTAAACCGGGAATATGCGTAAAGAAAGACAATTCAGTTGTAACAAACTACAACTGTCAAAACCACGAAGACAAGAGAAAACTGTTTTGAAACCATAAACAAACTAAACATTACAAAACAGAAGAAAGGATATCTCTAACACTAGTGAAGCCTCCTCCTTCTTGAAGTATATTTTGTTAACTGGTTGGTGACTTGAACACGTAGATGACCTGAACTTTGGTAACTATTTCTGAGGACCCGTTAACCTTGTATAATTTTTATTTATTTCTTTTGTTTTTACTTGTTAGAAGGAGAGGAAGCTGAAGGATATACCTATTCAAATAATGAGGAGAATGATTATATTGGGTTAGAAGAGAAGAATGAGCATTAGTTTTGTAATGTGTCATTGTGTTTTTGTATTCCCTGTTGTTTATGTGTAATGACAATCATGGGATTGAGACTTTGATGAATGTTATGAATTTTAGTTTGATATTGTTTTTGCCATATTTATATGGAAGATTTGGGTCGCTGCCATTGGCCGTTATCCGCTGATCTAATATGATCATTGAATTGTAGCATATGTTATGAGTTGGAGTTTCAGTTCCAAGGAGTAGATCTCTAAATCAACATTTCGTAATTTGAAATTGCAGATCCCATTGATTCATATTCTGAAGTATACAACTCAAGTCTTGGGTGTTATATTGGCTCTACTAGATGATTCTGATGAATCTGTGCAATTAACTGCTGTATCATGTTTACTGATGGTGAGGTTTTATGCTTCCTGATTTTGATTGTATTTACCTTTTTATCCGTTCTAAGTTCAGTTATTTACTTTGCTTTTTTGCTATTTGTAGATTCTCGATTCTTCACCTGATGATGCAGTTGAGCCTATTTTGCTTAACCTTTCAATAAGGCTTCGAAATCTTCAAGTATGTAATTTACTTTTGTATGTATCATTTTTTGTTTCTTATTTATTTATTTTGGTTCTAATTTTTTATTTAGAAGCTAGTATTTTATGAGAATTTTTTCATATTTCATCTTAAAACCAATTGACATCAATTGAAGTTATCCAAGAGATATGTAAGTGTACTCAAAGAATTTACATTGGTAAAACTCCACCTCACAAAATTGGCATGTAAGATAAAGTTTGCTCTCACTTATATATTAAATTTGACCATATCTCTAGTTGATGAAGGATATTCAACACATTCCTTGAAGACTAGACATCTCAAGCGTGGAAATAAATATTTGTGGGTGATCCGATAGCAGCAGGATAGCAAGTGACACGATAGGCTCAAAAGACTGGTATTTAGGGCTATAATACCATCTCAGAAAGAGTACTTTAGACCTAACTCAGCCTCACAAAACCAAATTATAAGGTGAGGTTTCAACCACTTTAGTATCAGTGGGATCTCCAAGACTCCCTTCTGTAGATGCTTTGTAAACCAGTTGAGCCTATCAAAATAGGTGGTATACTAAGACGAGTCTTAGGTTATGATACCATATAAGATTTCATGTTAAAACTAATTGTCATTAAGAGAAGTTGTCCAACAGATATATAACTTGCACTCTAACAACTGAGGATGGTGACGTGAGACTTCTCAACAAGAGTCACAAAAAAGCAGTGAGAGAGTTTGAAGCTTAAATGTTTTCACTTATTATACGTTCTGATATTTTTAAACAATGGATCCTAGTTGACATTCAGTTACAAGCAGTAATTTAACCAAACTAACTGAACGTAACAGCTAGAGGTTCTCGAATCTTCTCATTTACTAATTAATACGTATTCATGTTAGTTAACAAGCTATATGATGCAAACCCAAGCGCAGACACACTAAGCTTTATACGAGGGGGCCTCGGACGCAGGATGCACCCAATTAGAGTATGAGGTTTGACTGAAATTCGTCTTAATTACGTCCCTTCCAGCCTGCCTTAGTTGGGATATAATGGTGTGGAGCATCCCCTGCCCACTACGTGGCTTGCTGTAGCGGAGTAGTTTAGTGAAGCGACTGTAGCAAACCAAAAGAGCACATCCCCCTGAAACTGAGTGAGGTTGACAAAGAGCAAATCTGTCAACCACTCCTAGTTCGTCTTAAAGATGGAGAAGTGAAGGGATGAGGGAACTTTAGCTAAATGTCTGCCTTCTGGTCAGCAGCATGATAGTGAGTTACTGAGAGACTCTTTTTAAGAACCTTCTGTCGAACAAAAAAGATATAGTTCCATATCCCTTCCTTGTATATAGGACTGGATTATGAGATAGGGAGTGGTCAGGTTGTCCCATAAAAGCATGGGAATTTGGATGGGAATCTGCAATCAGTTAGAACTGATTGCAGCTAAAGGAGTTCAGCAGCAGTGTTGGTCAGACTGCAATATTCAGCTTCTGTGGTAAGATCAAGCTGTCAATTCCTGCTTTTTTCTTGAACCACCAGCAGACTTGATTTCGACCAAATTTTATGGTGTTTTTGGCATCACTGAATGCTAAAAGTGAGAGAGGAGCAGAAGAATCATCAAAAGAAGTGGAATGTCCAAAAGCATGTGGAATGTAGAAATGCAACTGTTGTTGACTAGCCACCATGACATAGGAAAGGAAAGGGAAGCAAGCTAGTAGGTTGCAACTTGCAATTAAACACAAAATGGTAGGCTGAAGAACTACACCAAGCCCAGCAAAGGGCAACACCTTAAGCCACAAGTGGCAAGGCTGGGCCAGAGAGGGTCACTGGAGGGAGCCTTTGCTAGTTGTGTAGTCACATGGACAAATGCAGACAGAGGCCCCGTGATTTGTTGGTACTGTTCATGGTGGCCTAATGTGGAAACAGCATTGAAAGAAAAAAACTAGAGCAACCCTGTAGAAATTCGGTAAATTATTTACCGAATGTTGTGTGTAATACCATACACTTATTCTCTGTTTATATTGAAGTACACGAGCAATAAAGGGTACAAAAAATCAATTAAATCCCTAATTTCTTGTAATTGGATATTTCCCTCTGTTTTGTATTTACATATACTAAATGCACACATTTAACAAGAAGTCAGCAATGCGCTATCTCTATCAAAAGTGAGAATTTATATATGTATTTCTATATTAAAAAGTACTTTCTTCTTGCTTTTATAATTTTCTTTGAATATTTTATTCTCCCTTCATATTACTAATATACTCTCTTTCTGTAAAAAGAAAGAATAGAGAACTTTCCATTAACTACTCTTCGGAAATTCTTACCACTGTTTGTTATAAAACAGGCAAGCATGAATGCAAAAATGCGAGCCACTTCTTTTGCAGTATTTGGGGCCCTAAGCAAATATGGAGTTGGGGCACTAAGTGAGGCATTTGTTGAGCAGGTTTATTGCTAACTCTGATTGTAGTAGTAGCTTTTATTCTTTCCTCTTTCTCTCATTTGTTTTTTTTAAATTATATACTCTAATGCTATTGTGAAATTGGTGGTCATCAGTAGTGTATATATGAAGATGGGAATACCAAAAGGCATTTATTTTTTTAATAAGGAATGCTCCTGAGGCTTACTATTTGCAATTATTTCTTTTAGTATCCATTTTTCTTTGATTACTATTAGGTGACATAACTAGCTTATAGCAATTTTGGCACCAACTTTTCATTGTGAATACCATTTTGGTTGACTTAACAAAATGATAATCAATAAAAGTTTGGTAAAAGCATAGGGAAAAAAAATTGGCCACGTTTAAGCTTGTAGTTAATAGACTATTTGTGCCTTATTTCTGCCAACCGACTATTTGTAGACTTACCAATGCTAAAGCCTGAGCTAGTTACAATGCCCAGTTCCCTCCATCTCCTCAACTAATCTCCAAATACAGAATTTCTCTCTTATCTAGCGCTACTATAAAGTTATGCACTGATTTGTTTATCTGATAATCTTAAACTCCACATATTCCAATTTAAAGGTAGTTTTTTTTGCCCAATAACCAAATTTGAAATATTCAACTTGGCAATTTCAAAACCTAGTAAAATACTTCGTTAACTATCAGTGCACACGTGAATCAAAGTAAAGGAAAAAGGTTAATCAGACAATAATGTATAGCCTTTTAGTGGGTAAATCATACGTATATCTTGTTATATAACCAGTATCATTATATGCAAAAAATCACTATGCTTTCAAATATTATCAACCATGTTGACGAGTTTATCATCAAGTATTCTAAGGTGATGTCTCCCATTATTTTGGTGAGCCTTTTGATTTCATAGAAGACCAACTGAACTGGTGATCGTCATGTATTAGCTTCTCTTAATATTTCAGCAAGCTCATTTCATGTCAATGATTGTTTTTAAAAGGTACATGCTGCTGTTCCTCGTCTGGTCTTGCATCTTCATGATGAAGATGTTAGTGTCCGATCAGCCTGTCGGGTAATTGACCATCATCTTGGATTTTCTTGAATCGGAGATTTGTAAAGAAATGTCTGACATGATAAATCCTTCCTTTTTGAATGTACTGACTGATAGAATACCCTGAAACAAGTTTGCCCATTGATGGAAATTGAACAATTACTTGCTGTACTAAACACACAGAGTTTCCTTTCTGATCATCGGTACGGTTTGACAGAGTGTAAAATTGCCTAGTTTGTTACTATTTTGTATAATTATGCCATTTAATTATGACAACTGGCGTCTTTTGTGTATTTAGAAGTGACTATGAGGACTTTCTTAGAGACATTGCAAAGCAATTTACTCGGCATCTTCCCAGCAGAGTTGATAGTTATATGGCATCATCAGTGCAGGTTATTGTTCACAATTAGTCATGATTTTTTTACTGGCTGAAATTAAGATTATGTTTGGATCAACTTATTTTTGTGTTTCATGATGATTTGATAATCAAAAGCTTTAATCTTAATGAATGAAACAGCATTTGAAATCATTCTAGGTATGACTTTTTTAAGAGTAGTCATCATAAAATTCTACTAACATACCATACATGTGATTGGATGACCATGTAAGGTTACACTGTTTGTGCATTCTAATTAATTTTTTCTCTTGAAATTAATGAAAATTGAACATGCACTTCTTTTGTTACCCCATTCCTAAACAATCTCTTTCTCTTTTTGGATCGAATGAGTTGTAATCTCTTTTTTCGTTTTCCATTCGCTGAAAGAATCAAATCTAGATATTATATCTCTTTTATATATGTATGTATATAAGTTTCATCTTTTCTTTTTTGAGAATTATCTGTATTTGAATTACAAGCTGGAAGCAATTCAGATTCATATTAAGGTTTATGTATATAGGCTCATGTACATAGAAAACAACATTCATAAATATGGGAGAAAGCATTCTTATTCATTTTCCTTGTAATCATAAAATGTAATTATTTCAGGGTGTGCGTGCATAAATATCCGTCTTGCTGGCTCTTCCATTCAAGTAATCAAAAAATAAATATCTCTAAACATCCTGTTCTCGAGTATCTTCAGTTATTCGAAGTTGTTCAAAATATTCCTCATCTTCTCTGCATTGTTCAAGCATGATCTGTCAACTTTGGTCGAATGTGTAGGCATAGTAAGATTGGAAAAAGGGCCAATATATATTGGGACATTATTTAATTCATGCATTTTAGCTGAATTTTCTTTTCATGGACTTTCTACTTGATAATTTCTCCATTGCAAGTAAGCTTGTAATAATTCTACAAGAAGTTCGTTAGAAACCTCAACCCTGCACTTTGTGTGTTGTGAATCATTTTTCCTTCTGTTTAAATCTAAGGCCTTGAGAATTTAGTTGTTTGCTTTCTCGTTGAGGCAGGCTTTTGACGCACCATGGCCCATAATTCAAGCAAATGCTATATACTTCTGCAGCAGCATGCTTTCTCTATCGGACAATCAGCATATTTTAGCTGTTTATCATTCACAGGTATTTGCAGGACGCGGTAGCAATTTTCAGGCATTTCAGCTAAAACTTAGTTTCACCAGATTTGTCTGTATCTTCTTTTAGGTCTTTGGTATGCTGGTTGGGAAAATGAGCCGATCACCTGATGCTGTCGTTAGAGCAACATGTTCTGCAGCTCTGGGCTTGTTGCTGAAATCCTCCAATTTATGTTCATGGGTGGACTCAACATCACGGAACCATGATGCGGAGTCCACGAAAAACTAGCAACGGCTCTAGATTATACAACTGAAATCATGACTAGCCATGAGCTTTTTAGGAATGGTTGAGTGGATTAGCATGCTGCTTTTCATATTAGTCCTGTGAAAAACCTGGCTGTTGGTGACGTTCTTGCGCAGGGTTTTGTTTTAGCAATCACTTCTTTTGTATTCTATTCTGTCCATTTTCCCCCTCAAGTATTTTATTTTTGTTGTAAAGTTTGAAATGGATCACTGATTTCTTTCTTTTTCCTTTTAAATGTACATTTATGTTAGTGTTATGATCGTGTAAATTGTTGTACAATAATTACACTTGAAACTACACGGAGAATTTTTTTTTTTTTTTGTATTTTCATTATTTTTTAGACATTGAAGAATTAATGGTGTACAAGTACAAACAGCTAATCAAGGTATTTGAAGTGTTTGGTGCTCTTCTGCTCTCTCTCTCTCTCTCTCCTGCCCTCTCTATATCACTCCCTCACTCTCTCCTTGTATTAACGATGAAAGAGGAAATAAATTCTGGCTATATCCCGTGGCCAAAGTTAATGAGCAAGAATTGCATGCCTATAAAAAAAAATAAGGAAATTGTCGTCCGACGATAATGTGTAAATACTAATTCAAATTAAAAAAAAATAGGTTATATTTATTTGAGGGACTTGGAATTATTTAAATATTTGTTAATTCTTATCAATTCTATGGTAAATATTTTTTATGTTCATAGTGTTTAAATTTTGACGTTTTCGAGTATCATCTTTATTAAGCAAATCAATATTATATTGGAGTTAGAGTTATATTCTCTTTTCAAGATTTTCATCTTCAAAATGTTATTAATGGTTATGGTGGGTTATATCATGTTGTGAAACACAACTAAAATGATTTTTCATTAAATTAATTTGATCACCTTGAGATTATTTGTGTTTCGCCGGCTAAGTCCAAACCGAGATGCTCCAAATGCTAGTAATAAGAATATCATGTTGAAAAAGGACATCTTATTAACATTGAATTTTTAATGTTATATTATGTGATGTGGACAATTAATTTGAATGATACTTTTCAAAGTTCAAAGTATAAAAATATCTTATTGTATCAATTAAGCATAACTACTATTTCAAAGACTGAGAAAATGAATATAGATATAATGTGAGGTTTTCTTCCACAATCAAACTGTTGTGTGTTTTTAACATTGTGAACATGTAGTTTTGATATAATTGTAACATTCAAAAGCATATATTGCTTGCAGTTAAAGCTTGTTGGATGTTTGTAAATTAAGTATTAAGCATAAAATTAATTGAATTAGCTTTAATTTAAGTAGTTTATATGTATATTTGAATTATTTAATTCTTCTAAACGTTGGATGGGTGTTTAATCCTATTCTAGACCATAAAGGAAATAAGCCCTTCTTGTAAATTCAGTTATAAAGAATATATGAAATTATTTTTATGAGATATATTTGAGAGTTTTGAAAGAGTTACTCTCTTATTTTGGTTTTTATCAAAATTTTAAGTTACATCTTTTAAATATTTTTTATTTGATTTTACAACTTGTTCTTACTCTTAATTATTATTATAAATTTTATATATTTGGAGTTTGCAAACATCTTTTAAATTGACCAAGATTCTATTTTTTAAGGATTATATCTTCATTATAACCAAATCACAAATTATTATAATATCTTAAGAAGAAATTAAATTTTGTAAATAAATATTACAAAATAATACTTTTCAACTATACTAAAAAATGAGTTTACCCTCAACTCATTTCTACAAAACTGATTTATAACATAATTATTGTTTCTTACTTATATATTATAAATTAATATATTATTTATAAATAAGAGTTAAAAAAATATTTTTTAACTATACTAAGAGGTGAATTTAAGTTCAATTCATTTTTACAAAATTTACTTGTAACTTGATTATTATTTTCTTACTTATATATTATAAATTGATATTAATTTTAAATATATCTCAAATATACTTTCTCATTATATAATACATACAAATCTTTTCAAATATGAAATTAGACACTTATCAAGATGATAGAACAAATTTACCGAATTTTGTTAAAATAAATTCCGATACCTAATAATATAAGAAATGAGTTTAAATCTAACTTTAAAATTAGTAGAAAATTAGTTTGTAAGATACACTATAAATTAATTTTATTTCCGATGTCGTGCCGCTGGTTAGTTCATTGGTTACGCTAGGCGTTTTTCCCGCCTCTCTTCCATCTCCAGTTTTTGTTTGTAAAACGGCATGTAGAAAAATCAAAACAAAGTACTGCTTACTTCAACATGACAAAGGGAGACTCGATCTTGACTAATGCGTGACTCATTTTGCTAAGAGTGTTCGCCAAACGTTCGGTCTATGTCAAATATTTCCTTTTCTTTATGTAAATATCAGACGTCCCCTACTATAATATTTAATTAGCCAAATGAGCTGGAGGACTAATATCAATGTGAATGTGCTTGTTTATAATTCTTTCTCTTAACAAAAATCAAGATATCATAGCATATGCTCTTACGTCATCTCCACAAACTATCACTATAAAAAAACCAGGGACAACAAAAAACATTCCAAGCCACACCAGAAAGAAACACATACTACACCCAAATTCATTTGCCTCTTCTTAGTAGCCATGTTTTCCCAAACAACCAATCTTCACTTCGTCTTGTTTCCCTTAATGGCTCAAGGCCACATGACCCCCGTGATGGATATTGCAAGACTTCTGGCGCACCGTGGTGTGATTGTTACCATATTCACCACCCCAAAAAATGCATCACGTTTCAATTCAGTTCTTTCTCGTGCTGTTTCTTCTGGTCTCCAAATCCGACTTGTACAACTTCATTTTCCAGCAAAAGAGGCAGGACTACCCGAAGGGTGTGAGAATTTTGACATGATAATAAGACCAGCGGATATGATCAACAAAATGTTCCATGCCATCAGCATGCTTCAGAAGTCAGCAGAGGAATTGTTTGAAGAACTAACCCCAAAACCAAGTTGCATAATCTCTGACTTCTGTATTCCTTGGACCGCTCAAGTAGCTGAAAACTATCATATTCCAAGGATTTCCTTCCAGGGATTTTCTTGCTTCTGCCTCCATTGTCTGCACCATATACACACTTCAGGGGTTCGTGAAAGCATCACTTCAGAATCCGAGTATTTCACCATTCCTGGCATACCTGATCAAATTCAAGTTACCAAAGAGCAGTTACCAGGAGCAGTCACATTTGATTCGAAGGACTTTGGAGAGCAGGTGCGTGCCGCTGAGAGGAAGTCATATGGGGTTATCATAAATAGTTTTGAAGAGTTGGAGAAGGCGTATGTGAGGGATTACAAGAAGGTCAAAAATGATAAGACGTCGTGCATTGGTCCTGTTTCATTATGCAACATACATGATTTGGATAAGGTACAAAGAGGCAATCGAGCCTCAATTAATGAGCACCATTGCTTCAAGTGGCTAGATTTGCAGCAACCCAAGTCTGTGGTGTATGTTTGTTTTGGAAGCTTATGCAACTTGATTCCTTCACAGCTTGTGGAGTTGGCCTTGGCCTTGGAAGATACTAAAAGACCATTTGTATGGGTTATTAGGGAGGGAAGTAGGTTCCAAGAACTGGAAAAGTGGATTTCTGAAGAAGGGTTTGAGGAAAGAACCAAAGGGAGAGGCCTTATAATAAGAGGTTGGGCACCACAAGTAATAATATTATCTCACCCTTCCATTGGAGGATTCTTAACACACTGTGGTTGGAACTCAACACTTGAAGGGATAAGTGCTGGAGTGCCACTGGTTACCTGGCCTTTATTTGGTGATCAATTTTTAAATGAGAAGCTTGTTACAAATGTGTTGAAGATTGGAGTGAGCGTTGGGGTAGAGGTTCCGGTGATGTGGGGAGAAGAAGAGAAGAGAGGTGTGTTGGTGAAGAAGGATGATATTGGGAGGGCAATATGTAGGGTGATGGATGAAGATGGAGAAGAAAGCAAAGAGAGAAGAGAAAGGGCAAGGAAATTGAGTGAGATGGGAAAGAGAGCAATGGAAAAGGGTGGCTCTTCTCATCTTGGCATCACTTTGCTTATCCAAGACATTATGCAACAATCAAGTAGCCAGGAGGATGTAAATTTGACCCCTCAAGACTCCCATCTTACATGCTGTGCTTGATTATTCTGTTTGCTTACCTTTCTTTTATACCTATATTTTGTTTTCATGGTTAAAAGGAGAGAATTAGATTTGAATTTATTTTTCATATTATCATAAATGATATCATGTAAGTGTTTGGTGGTGTAACATATATAGGAAGAGTGAGGGAATTGGCGTAAGTTGAGTTTAATGTCGCTAATATTAGATAAGAACTCTGACAGCCTTTAGTTAAGATACATCCCACTTTACCGTCAATATATTAATATTTTAATTATATTGTCTCTTATTTTTTAATTTAAGGGTATAATTTTCTATTACACAAATTGAAGACTATTATTTATGACGCTTTGTAAATTTATAATTCACTACAACAATTTTAATTTTAACAAGTTTATTATCAGATATTATAATAATCTCTACAACAATTTTAATTTTAACAAGTTTATTATCAGATATTATAATAATCTCTACTAAGATATGTGTTTTCTAGGTTTCTTTAACCCCTAATAAGATTCTATATTTTTCTAATAAATCCAACCAACTTTCCGTCTTATTTTTCACATTTCTTTTTTTTTATTAAAACTTTATTTTTGAACAATCTCTTTCCTTCTTTTCATCACAGTTTATTTTTCCACAACCTTCTTCCCCTTTTTTTCTTTTATGTTATCAAATACTTTTTTAGGTAACGCTAAAGCTAGAAAATCATCCAATTCAATGAGACATCATTTCTTAATATGATTTTCTCTCTGTTCGAAGTTCGAATCTTCCTTTTTAGAAGTGTGGTATGGTGTGCTGCAGTACAAAGTGACATTACACAGTACGGTTTAAATTGGCAACTTCACGGTTTCAATGGCTCTGGTTTTTTCTTGAGAAGTCAACTTCGACTCCATTGTTAGAAATAGCGAGAATTTGCAAAGCGTAAAAAATAGTAGAAGTTTGTAAATCCTTAAAAATAGCTGAGGTTTGTAAACTGTCGGAAATAACAGTTGTTAGCAAATAACAGTTGTTAGCAAATCATCGAAAATAAGGGAGTTTGCAACTGTGATTCCAAGCGTTATTGAAAATCGTCCGTAATTGACAAAGGTTAAAATTGCTGGAAATGAATGTTAAATATAATTTCGCTATATCCAATTTTTCTTGTGATTATAGTTTTTGATTACTTTTATATTTTATATAGCTATCCAATAATTATATATATTATTGTTTTATTTTAAAAAAATATATTTTTATTTTTATTATCAAAATATAATATTTTATTATTAAAAGGATTGCGTTATTAAAAAAGTGAGTGTCAAAAAGTATTTTTCATTTTCTAATAAAAATTATTCATGTATAATATGTCATTTTTGTGAGTGTCAAAAAGTATTTTTCATTTTCTAATAAAAGTTATTCATGTATAATATGTCATTTTTTTATATTGGAAAAACATATTTTGATACTACATGTTGTCAAATACTTTATGGTAGGTGTGAATTTGTTTTAGCTACTGAGATTTTTTATCGTTCTTGATTAGTCTAAATAAAATTATTATTTTTTTCCAAATTCTAATACTTCATATTTATATTTATTGTATGAGGTATTTTGGTATTAAATTTAAACATAATTTAGTTATTGCTAATAAATGAAGAGTATGACCAGGGACTTTTAACAGTTAAAGCACTTCTATAATTTTATTTTGGACCTAAAATATACCACCTAACCCCATAAGGATCAAATATATTATTATTGTTATTAATATAATTTTATATAATTTTTTAAATTACTTAAATATTTAATAATTTTATTTTTTATTATTTTTTAAATTATTTTGTTATTAAAATTATTTTTAATTTAATTTATCATATAAAACTTAATAACAAAATAAAAATAGAATTTCTTATTATTCTTCTTCTTGTTATTATTATTATTTGTTTTTTATTAATTATTTATTAAATTAATCTTTCTGGTATTTTTTCTGGAAAAAACTGAAAAACTATATTAGAATTCAGTATTAATTTGAAAATCAAATTGTTGTCTGCACATAATGAGGCTAGCTTATCTCTGATCTCTTGAAAGTTTGTGGGCTGCAGAATAAATGTCCATTCCGATCAAGATGTCTTTGTTGGGCAATTTGCTACCAATTACTTTAACCCATATCAGGCAATCAAGAATAAGAGAACTTAGAAAGAAGACATTTCAGGGATAGTAGAAACAAAGGATTTCAAGGTCAGAATTTGGTAGTTGATCAACACCAAAAAATATTTATTTTGATAAATTATATACACTTGGTTTTTATTGGGTAAATATTTTAAAATATTATTATTCAAGAAAAATTGTAAATAAATATATAAAAGATTTAGATATTCCAGTCCGAGATAAATGATGGCGGCAATAAAAGATAATTATTAAATAGTTACTTTATTTTAGATAGCAAAGTCAGTATAGGTGCCTCTCTTTGTTATCATGTTCTACGCAAATAATATCTATACATTTAAATATAAAAAGAAAAAACATTTACATGTAAAAAGACAAAACATTCTTAATAAATACAGCATTAATATATACTGTCGTATTTATACTTGTTTTATGCTAAAAAACTACTTTGGGACAACCACCACATGACATACTTTTTAATACATTATATTCCAATACATAAAGATAGGATATAGATAAAGAATGCAAAATTACATTTTTTATACTGATTAGGTTTAATATTTTTAGAGATTTATTAAAATTGATATATTTATTTATTTGAAATAAAAGCAGATAAATCTTATTTAAAAGACGATTTTGACAAAAAAAAAAATTATACACTTACATTAGATGTTTTCATTTTTTACTTAAACTATATTATAAGCAGCACGAATTCAATTTAATTTTTTTTTTAATTTCTTTTATAAAAGTTGTATATAATGGTAGGATTTTTTATTTTATTTTTAAATTTGTTTAATAAATTGAATTACAAAGTGCCTTTATTCTTGTAATTGGTGCAGTTTGCACTTCTTCAAACTTAAGTGCTGAAGATCAGAATAGTTATCAAGGATTTGGATTTGAACAAAGCCTCCTTTTTATTAAGTGTATGTAACTACCATCTTTACTTAGTTCTTGAGCTTCACGTATCATTTTTGTTGAAAAGTGTGCTAATAAAATCATATATGATAAATTTTATGTGGTCCACGCTCAGAATGGGTTGGGCAAAGGGAGTTCAAAACTATTTGAAATTGCTTTACTTGGCTCAGGTCAAAGTTCTACAATAACAGGAACATATACAGGACAATACGTCATGTACGTATAATGATTTTTGTGTTTTTTTTTTCATTAAAAGAAGTACCTACTTCTACTTGTCATTTCATCTTAATTTCTATCTTATTTCAGGTATTTCATCATAATTGCATCAGTAAAATGAAAAAAAAAATATATTAAGTTCTCCCTTCATATACGCTTTCATTCAATTTATTAAGAAAATTTTAAAAAAGAAAACATGCATGATTTTTATAAAATAATATTAATACTAAAATCATATCTTCTATTATTATTCTATAAAAGACACCTACCTTGATTTAAATAAAACTTATATTTAAATACGAGATTTTTAAAATATATAATAAGTTAATTTTAAACTTATTTTGATTTAAAAAATATTTATAAAGTGAAGTTTTTAACTTTAATATTTATCAATTCAAATGTGAAATTTATATATAAAAATAATTTGATAATATAGCTCAATAACAAATAGTCTGATCAATAATTGTATTAGAATAAACTTTAATATTATATTAAAAATAAATTTTAAACCTAATTTAATTTTATAATCAATTTATAAAATAATATTTATATTTATTTATAAATTATTTAAAATGTCTAATATCTAGTCAATGTTAAATCTTTAATAAAATTATTTTTATTTATTTTTTTAAAAAAGTTATTGACTTTTGAAGGATCTTAAAATAAATTTACAAAATCGGTATAAAAAATCCAAAGTTACTAAGCAAATTTATACTGTATGACTTTATATCAGATTCATTCATCTTAAAAGAATGAATTTAAATAAAAAAATTAAAATAACATTTTTTAAAAATTTAAGTTATATTAATAAAAGGTATTTTAAATTTTAAACATAACAATTGGATATATAAATTATATTATACATGTTTTTTAATAAAAAAAATAATATTTTTATTATAATATCTATATTTAAAAAAAAACATAATTAGTATTCTATAAAATGGGTCAGTTGATTTATCGATTTGGGTTAAGTTAATTTAGAACGTAGATTAAACAGATAAAATTAATAATTTAATTAAATTTGCATCATATTTTTTTCTAATATCCATTTTGCGGGTGAATCCATCTACTTTTTGTAATTAATTTATTTAAACTCCAGATTAAACACATCAAACAAAAATGATTAAATTGAATTTGTTTCATATTTTTATTTCTAATGTAATCGATTTTATGGATTTCTGATGAATTCCCCATAAGCAAACTTATCTTTCCAGCCGAAGAGATGGTAGGGAGACATAACTAGAACTAGAAGCTCTGAGCTGACCACGCAAAGAGTGACAGCACAGCTTTTTCTTATCAACTTTTTTGTTTGCAACTCTACTGGCAGAGAATTTTGTGAAGCCAAAACTCTATTATCTTCCACAAAATTCTGCTTCCATATCCATGCACTGCAGCCACAATAATTATTAAATCCTTCAAAATCATTATTTATCTCTAAATTTATTAGCCACAAACATCATTGTAAACTAACATAATTATATCAGGCTGTAAAAATTAAGTATGGTTGTGTAAGATATGATTTTAGACACAATTGGATAATATATTTTTTATATGTGTGGTATGCTTTTCATCTACGTGCTAATTATATATTTTTTCAATTTGGATATGTCCTGGGCACAGTTTGGACACGTATTTTTTTAACCAAGTAAGTTGGTAGTCACTTAAACACTATTATATACAATTTAAAAAATAAACTTACATTATAAATATTATTATATTTTTACTATCTTACTTTTTGTAAGATTTAACTAATTATTTTAACTATTAAGAGACATATTTTATAATGTTTTATCTGTGAATCTGTTAGCAAGTGTTTTAAGGAACACCAATTAATCTTTTAAAAGAAAAATTATTGAAACTTATTAAAAACCATAAGTGAACTTATTTTTTGTCCACGTTTCAATAATTTTTTTTCCATTTTTAGATACAATTCCAATGGCCTAAAACACTAATAGCATTCACTTTTTCTATCTTTTAAGTGTAATTATTATATGAGAATTGAAAAGCTTTGCATGTGCGTAGGAGCCCGTGAAGGTTGAAGCCCTAAAATAAAACTAATACCAGATGTTTCTCCGTTTTTTATATGGTTTGATGTGAATTTTGTTTTAATTGAAACCAGACATGTGCTTCTAGAACATGAGTTATATAAATTGTATTTTTAATTTAAATTTCCATCAGTTAAATAACATAATTTACACATAGACTTATATAAAAACCTGTCTTATATTTTAGATATTAATGTCTATGTCTATTTTGATCTGTGTTAAATTGGTCTTTCATAGTCCCTAATTCTAATGTATTTTCATATAATATCTATAAATTTTTCATTTAAAAAACAATAATTATACTATATGTAAAGATTAATCTGTGATATATTCTTATGTCCTTGACAATTTTTCCAACCGTATGGGGCCTTAGTCCTCGATATTTCAAATTAACACAAACATATATATGTATATAAATTATTATTTTTTCTAAACAAAATATTATAATTTTTATCATAAAAATAAATGAATTTTCTATTTGTTTAGATCAATTGAAATATAGTTTATTCTTAGTTTTAATATATTTTATTTTATAATATTATTAGTAAAAAATATAAATGCTTTGTTATTTGTAATCAAAGGTTTTTACTAACATTTTATTCAATTAAGAGTTATAGATTATTTATTAATCTTATAATAGATCAAACTTACCAACCGTAAATATTTTATTTTTATATCTTTTTATGTTTTCTATATATTATAATGATAGGTAGGTTTTCGATCTATCTTAAACAAGTTTTTTTATTTTTTCAGATTTTGAAACTTATAATGATAGGCAGGTTTCTAACCTATCTTAAGCAAGTATTCGTTAAACAACTTTTAGTTACTTTAAATAAGTTTTCACTTAAATTTGAGAGACTATAGTAATAGTTCCCAATCTACCCAAACACTAGATTAAGAAAAATTAAGATATTCGTATCATATGAATATAAAGAAATTTTATACCAACCAAATTAGAATAAACATGTAATCTGAAACAAATTTGTCAAATAAATATAATAAATCACAATACAAGCAAAACAAACATATTAATAAACATGTAATTTGAAATAAATCCATCAAATAAATATAATAAATATTAATAGGCAACACAAACACGTAATCTAAAACAAATATGTCTAATAAATATATTCTAATACAACTAAATAATGTTAAAATAATAATTAATTAAGAAAATAAAAGATAAAATAAGTAAAAAATAATTATAAAATCCCAAAAAGATGCTTATGCATTAATATAATTAGAATGAGTTAAAAAAAAAAAAAAAAAGAAAGTACTAGCAAAAGATGCTTATGCTATGAATATGATTAGAATGAGCTAAGAAGAAAAAGAAAAAGACAGAATATTCTAGCAAAGGAGGTGATAATCTCTCTTCATTAGGAGATATTTATTTTTTCTCCATTGCGAATATAACTGTATTTTTGGTCTCAAATATGTTAAGTCTCGCTTAGGAAAGCAAATTTAGATATAAAATATTTAGCGTAATTTGTTTTTAGAGTTAGAGTCTTAGTTAAAATAAAATATTTCTCTTATTTTATTTTCCAACTTTTTGCAAAACAATTTATTCTTTAATTCAAAAATAATTTAACGAGTACTATAATTTATTCTAATTTAATGAATATATATATATATATATATATATATATATATTCTCTATTATATATATATTTTTTGTTACTTTAAAAAATGCAAATATTTTTTAGAGATGTATTAGTGCTTTCATTTTCAGTAGATTTTGGCCACCCAGGCTCTGATTCTGGTTTGTCCAGATAATCCGAAAGCCATTGCATATGCTCTTACATCATCACCACAAATTATGGCACTCTATAAAAACTGGTACAATTCACCACATGCCAAGTCCAGCACCAAAGCCACACTACAAACACTTTCATTTGCCTCTTCCAATCATGGTCTTCCAAACAGAAAACCTTCACTTCGTCTTGTTTCCCCTAATGGCACAAGGCCACATGATCCCCATGATGGACATTGCAAGACTATTGGCACACCGTGGTGTGATTGTTACCATATTCACCACCCCAAAAAATGCATCACGTGTCAATTCAGTTCTTTCTCGTGCTGTTTCATCTGGTCTCCAAATCCGACTTGTACAGCTTCATTTTCCAGCAAAAGAGGCAGGACTACCTGAAGGCTGTGAGAATTTTGACATGATAATAAGACCAGCGGAGATGATGGACAATATGTTCAATGCCATCAGCATGCTTCAGAAGTCAGCAGAGGAATTGTTTCAAGAACTGACACCAAAACCAAGTTGCATAATCTCTGACTTCTGCATTCATTGGACCGCTCAACTAGCTGAAAACTATCATATTCCAAGGATTTCCTTCCACGGATTTTCTTGCTTCTGCCTCCATTGTCTGTACCAGCTACACATTTCAGGGGTTTGTGACAGCATCGCTTCAGAATCCGAGTATTTCACTATTCCTGGCATACCTGACCAAATTCAAGTTACCAAGGAGCAGATACCTCTGATGACCACAAAATCAGATGAAGAAAAAATGTTTATGGAGCAGATACGTGATGCTGAAATGAAGTCATATGGGGTAATCACAAATACTTTTGAAGAGTTGGAGAAAGCGTATGTGAGGGATTACAAGAAGGTGAGGAACGATAAGGTTTGGTGCGTTGGTCCAGTTTCATTATGTAACAAAGATAGTTTGGATAAGGCTGAAAGAGGCAACCAGGCCTCAATTAATGAGCACCATTGCTTGAAGTGGCTAGATTTGCAGCAACCCAAGTCTGTGGTGTATGTTTGTTTTGGAAGCTTATGCAACTTGATTCCTTCGCAGCTTGTGGAGTTGGCCTTGGCCTTGGAAGATACAAAAAGGCCATTTGTATGGGTTATTAGGGAGGGAAGTAGGTTCCAAGAACTAGAAAAGTGGATCTCTGAAGAAGGGTTTGAGAAAAGGACCAAAGGGAGAGGCCTTATAATACGAGGTTGGGCACCACAAGTAATAATATTATCTCACCCTTCCATTGGAGGATTCTTAACACACTGTGGTTGGAATTCAACACTAGAAGGGATATGTGCTGGAGTGCCACTGATTACCTGGCCTCTATTTGCTGATCAATTTTTGAATGAGAAGCTTGTTACTCATGTGTTGAAGATTGGGGTGAGCGTTGGGGCAGAGCTTCCACTGAGGTGGGGAGAGGAAGAGAAGAGAGGTGTGTTGGTGAAGAAGGATGATATTAAGAGGGCAATATGCATGGTGATGGATGAGGATGGAGAAGAAGCCAAAGAGAGGAGAGAAAGGGTAAGCGAACTCAGTGAGATGGCAAAGAGAGCCGTTGAAGAAGGAGGCTCTTCTCATCTTCATATCACTATGCTTATCCAGGACATTATGCAACAATCAACTACCAAAGAGGATACATATTTCACGCACGCTTGAAGGGTCGCAATTTACGTTGTTTTTAACCATAGTGGTATATTGCATGTCTACTTACTAATTTTATTAACCCAAATCCACAAGTTGCGTGTACTCGCGCTGTTTTTTTTTAATATTTTGGAATTATTTTATTTGAAATATGTTATATATATTATTTTGCGAAGTGATCTTCAGAAATGTAAAATAAAGCAACTACTTTACATATTTTACGTCAGTTAGTTAAAAAACCAAATAAAAAAAAAGTCCAAAAGCAAATTCGTAAAATTTGTGCATTTTTTTTTGTTGGTTCTTAAAAAGTGTCACTTACGTCAAGTTATAAGTCGAAAACAATTTTTTAAGTTAGTTTTCCTGAAAACTGGCGTACAATCTTATTATAACTTAGCATATACATTTACTTTTTTTTCTTACCTTTTCCCCTTTGTACGGATTTTCTTGCAGTGAGGTTAATGTTCATGTGCTCTTGTCCGCTGTCGCTATCTCCTTTTTGTAAGTATATTAATAACTAGTATAAATTTATAAGAATATCAAAATCTATAATTTTCCGGTAAATTATAACACTGAGATACTTACCTGAAATAAAATGATTTTTTTTATTTTTTTTATCTCAATCTGTACTTTTACAGTTATTTTTATTTTTTAATTTTTATAGTCAGCAACGTCCATTAAATTAATTACTATTATTTGTTCTGAAATAATAACATCTTATATTAATTAATAAGTATTTTTTATTTTATTAAATGACATTCAAATCAATAAATATAATTCACATGACTGTGTCAATTAATATATATTCTTTTAATGTTCTTAATATTCATGTGCTCTTACGGACTTTCTTCTTTGCATCCCATAACTTAGGGATTCTTCCTCCATACCTCTATATGTACTTCATGCAACTCCATAATTTTAATATATTTTCATTTTAATCTTGAAAAAAAAAAAAACTTTTATCGATAGTAATCGAGATTTAATTTTAACATATTTCCATTTTAATCTTGAAAAAAGATAAAAATAATCTTTATTGATAATAACTGAAATTTAATTTTAAGATATTCTCATCTTAACCTTGAAAAAAGATAAAAATAACCTTTATTGATGATAACTGAGATTTAATTTTAACATATTCCCATTTTAACCTTGAAAAAAGATAAAAATAACCTTCATTGATAATAAGTAATTGAGATTTAATTTTAAGATATTCTCATTTTAATCTTGAAAAAAGACAAAAATAACCTTCATTGTTTTAACATATTCCCATTTTAACCTTAAAAAAAAAACAAAAATAACCTTTGTTGATAGTAATTGGGATTTATGTTGCCCAGGATCAAACTCAGAACTTTAGGTATAAGACTATCGTGATAAACAACATTACAACAGCAATAAGTCTGTCAACCTATAACACAATTCTTTTTAAATACATTATGGGTTGTATAACCTGTAATGTATTTAAAAAAAGTTTCATATTGCGGGTTGTACAACCCACGATATAAAATATGGAGAAAATATAATTGCGAATTGTACAATCTGTAATATATTTATTTTTTAATTGTACCTAAACCCGTAAAATGAAAAAAAAAATCATAATTACCATTAATAAAGAGTATTGTCATTTTTTTTCAAGACTAAAATAGAAATATATTAAAATTATGGAGTTCCATGAAGTCACCGTGGAGGTGCAGGAAGTCACCGTGGAGGTAAGAATCAGTCCCGTAACTCACTTACAGGCCCGCAACTTTGCGCTGTTGATAGAAAAAACAGAGATCATTAGAAAAATTATACAAATTATATACATTTAAAATAAAATCTTTTCTATTTAAAAAAAATTACATAAATTATATTCAAGTAATAAAATCTTTTCTATTTTAAAGAATCAAGATAAATGTAATCTAAGACAATCTAAAAATTTGAAAAAGTAGAAAAGTAATTATAAAAAAAAATACACAATAATTTTTAATGTAAAAATTCCTAATAAGAAGAACAATAACCACGAAATCTAATTAAAAAAATCTTATAAAATATTAAATAGTACATAAAAAAACTTCCAGAAAAGAAGTTGTGATGTAGCTTATGGCTGTCACCTCATTTTGTCATTCATTCATTGTGTCTGAGTTTTATTTCATTGATGTCATTGTCTTAATATTAGGTGTAAGTAGGTATCTTGTTGCTATTCTATTTATGACATATTTGAATGATATAAATTAATAATATATTTAGTAAATGTTGTATAACATTGAAATTTTAATTTTAACGATTTTAATATAATTTTTTCATATTGTTTTTATAAATTATTTTTATTATTCACTTACAATCTGTTTAGTTAAACTCAGTTCGATGAATTTATTATGTAAAAGGATGAATTTGGAGAGATGAAAGCTATTTGGTTGGGTTGGCCTAATTTTGGAGGTGATGAGGAGAGATTTGCAAGATGATAATCTTGGATGATGTGAAGAGAGTTAAAGAGATAGGTAGAAATTACCAAATACCCTTATAAGTGGATCATAACTTTAAAAATTACAAAATACCCCTTTAAGTGGGTTTAAGGTTTTCATTGTCCACAAGGGTCAATTAGTAATTTCAAAATATATCAATTAAAAAAATTAAAACAAATCTATGACATCTATCAAATCATTCCCAAACTTTTATAACCAATCCCCTCAATTCCCTTCAAATCTTACAATCTATCCATTAATCCAAACAACCCTATCATCCACACACAATTCACTTAAATTTCTTCAAATTCATTCCTTTAAATCTACTCCCCCAACCAAACAAAGTCTTAGGGTGTGTTTGGTTGGACCAATTTGGGAGGATTTACTATTTAAGAGGATGAATTTGGGTGAATGAAGGTTGTTTTTGTTGACCTAATTTGGGAGAATGGATCAGTGGAGATTTGCAAGATGAGATATTGGTTCATGTGAAGAGATTTGAAGGGATTTGAAGAGATGAAATTGGAAATTATGAAATAATCCTTATAAATGAGGTGAAAATTACAAAATATCCTTATAAGTGGCTTATGGCTTTTAGATAGAATAAATGTAGCAGAGTATTTTGAAGTATTGGTACATAACCAAAACAAAAAATATTTAATAAAAAATACAAAAATATTATTTATATTTTTACCAATCCTTATTTTAAGAACAACTAATTACAAAATGATTAAAAGTAAACAAATATCAAATATCACATTTAATGATAATTATATATATGTTAATAAAAGTATTTAATTTTAAATAATTAATTTTAATTAAATGTTATTTATTAATATTCTTTATTTCAAACTTAATTACACATTTTATTTGTTTTAGTCAATTTAAGCAGATTGTTTATATACTTTTCATTATAACTTATTCATATTTTTATAGAAATAAAATAAGAATTTAAAAAATTCGTATTTAATCTCTTAAAAATATAATAAAAAAACATTTAACTTTTATGTAAGAGAATTAATAAAAAGATAAATTTAAAAAATATTTATAATTATTATTATTAATATGTATTGGTATTCAAGAAACAAAAATTGCAAACTATTTTTATTTACACTAATAATTTTAAAAGTTTTAACTTAAGTAAAATGTAAAAATATTTTATACTTACAAAAACAACAGTAAATTTCGATAAAATAGTAGTTTAGATTGTAGGATTTTTCTTTTGTACAGATTTCAGTTAATTATGATTTAGACTAAATTGTATATTTTAATAGAATAATAAATTTGTGATTTTATTGCATTATTTAGAATTTATGTTTAATTTTAAATAATTTAAAAGATATGTTTTAAATAATTTTA
>Ga0099825_1000432_pt1 | contig 43675 bp, 31 predicted proteins | sample SiratroredBW_FD_76838 | JGI IMG/M metagenome (GOLD analysis project Ga0099825, IMG submission 76838) | Root nodule microbial communities of legume samples collected from California, USA - Siratro red BW | ecosystem: Host-associated > Plants > Roots > Nodule | place: USA: California | collected...
AAAATATTTTTTTTTTTTTTTTATTTTTTTTTTTTTTTTATTTTTTTTATTTTTTTTTTTTTTTTATCTTATTGTGTTCTCGTAGTTTTTTAAGACAAGAAGAACGAAGAATCTAAATAAATTCAGGACATATTTATCTTGTTATCCCTATATTATAATACGAGTATTCAATCTTTTAAATAAAAGAAATTTCGAGTATATTTTTCTTCAGTGAATTACAACGACTTGTTCATCAATTATCTCATATAGTATGATATATTTTTACCATTTTAAATACTACTTTTATAAACATTTTGTTGATTTTTACTGGCTAAAAAAAAAAAATCCATGAATTAAGACTGGGTAAGCATACCTACAAGAATTTTGATGATCAATTCAGTTATAAACCCAACAAAAAATGAGTAAGGATGAACATACATAGTAGTACATTTTAATGTGTGTTTACTTAAAAGAGAGTTATGTATTTCAATGAGATAATTCATTAATGTAGTGTCTGATTTGGACTACTTTTATAGGGATTGAATATGGATAGAAAATCTCACAATTCATCATTATGGTTACTAACTAAATACCTTTCATTATAACTAAGATTTTCTGTAATAGTAATTGTCAATATTTAAAAGTTCTTTTAGGGATGGAAGAGTTTTAATGATGATTGTAGAAAAGGATAATCTATCTCATAAACTATAAGTTTTGTAAATCAGTGTTTTCTTTTTTTTTATTTGGTCTAGAAGATAGTATTCCATGTAGACAGGAAACATAGGGTTTCGAGAGAAAAACCCAGAGAAGCACCGCGTGAGAGAAGAAGAAGCTTCTAGCATCTCACATGGAATCCAAGCGAGAAAGGAGCAGCGGTAGAGAGAAGTCAGCAAAACTAAAATTTGTGTGTGTGTGTGTGTTTTTTTTTTTTTTCAAAATCTGTTTTACAATCAAAATAAACCTATTTATAAATTTTCTGTGAAACAAACTCGTACTTGGTCAAACCAAGATCTTAATATTTGAGGAAAATTCAAACAGATACATGTCTTCAACTAAGGATATCTCAAGTCTAGTTTTTGTCTTAAAAAGATGAATCCAAGTATACTTTATGAGTTTGAAAGTTGAAGAGGTTGATCATAAATTTAAGGATAAAAAGGATACAAACCCTATGGTTTAAATTTACTTAATCCTAATTTGATATAAAATTTGAATTTTAAACATTGACTTAAATAATTTATTTCATATTTTCATCTTTAATTTTAAAATTTAACATTTTTTATAAAATGAAACAGAATTCACCGACAAAGAGATTTTCTATTATAACTCTTATTTTTTTAAATATATGATAATACTTAATCACTAGTTAACAATGATGTATTGTTATCTCTTTTATACTTTAATTTTCTTTTGAAATTTCACTTAAATTTAAAAATGTTAATGACATAGACGAAAAACTGTGGACTGTGATTAAGTGATTACTAAATTATAATAAATAAAATATTATTTACATTTAAACATATAGTAATTGATTTATGAAGGGCATAACTTTTAAACGTTATATTGTAGACTTGAATTTCCGCCCCTTATTGTTTGTCAATATTCAATAAAAACCCATACAACGACACATCACCTGGGTTTCAACTTTTGAAGTATTCTTTTGAGCCACCATTTGAGAACTGAGCTGAGACACATCTGACTCAGATCAATTTTATCTTCAAACAAAATTCCAAAACCATGGAAGATTCGTAATTGGAAATGGATAACTCCAACTTTCACGTATGGACACCGATGCTTCACGTAGACCTTCAAATCTGAGGCTTTCTATTTATAGTTTATGTCACAATCGCCATTTTCAAATTAAATAATATCAATTCAATTTATTCCCACCACCAAAATTGCCAACTTAAGATTAGACATCAAAAAGGTATATTCCACTATTTTTTAAGATTTTAATAGTTTTTACTGATTTTCATTTTTTAAACCTATAATTTTTTATGAGAGGAAACAAATATAGTTTTTAACTTTTTAGCACACTCTTTCAATATATAATATATTATAATACAAATTTTATCAACAACTATATAATTACATGTAAAATTGATTAATAAAGAGTCAACTTTGCAGATAACAATTAATATATTACGGTATGCATGATTAACTTTTCTAAAAGAGTATGGATATAGGAAAAATAGGCTAGCAGATCAAAATCAAAATTTCCATTGACAAAAATATGTGATAATTTATAATTGTCTAAAAGATATATAAAAAAAAAGTTTTTCCAAAATAAATAATAATACTAATGATTTTGCAATCTTGAAAGGCTGAAAATAAGCGAATCCTTGTGTTGTGTTGCGTTTGCGTTTGTGTGGTGGCAGAATGAAAAAGTGAAGTGACAAAGTTGAAACCCTGCGGTTGGTGAGAAGGCCCCAACTGAAAGCAAATGAAGCCACACACTCAGGCTTCATCTTTCGCCGCTCCACTCCCGCACGTGCCCATCTTTCGCGCCACCGCTTCCTCACGTGCCGCCCCGTCGGACTCTCTTCATGCCGCCGCTGCCAAAGAATTCCGTCACATCTGGGCTGCAAAACGCCGCCGCATCCACCTGTCCGTCCGCCACTCCACTCTCGTCGCCGCGGCTTCGAATGGCGGCTCCAATGGCGACGAGAGTCGTCCTCGGAGCAGCCGGCGCAGCGTGCTGATGGCACCTTTCCTGGCCGCCGGCGCGTCGATTCTGTTGTCGGCGACCGCGAGGGCGGAGGAGAAGGCGGCGGAATCGGCTCCGGCTCCGACAGCGCCGAAGCTGGAGGAGGCGAAGAGGAAGGAGGAGGAGGAAGTGATAACGTCGAGGATTTACGACGCGGCGGTGATAGGGGAACCGTTGGCGATAGGGAAAGAGAAGGGGAAGGTGTGGGAGAAGTTGATGAATGCGCGAGTGGTGTATTTGGGGGAAGCGGAACAGGTTCCGGTTCGAGACGATAGGGAATTGGAGCTTGAAATTGTGAAGAATTTGCATAGGCGCTGTTCGGAGAAGGAAAAAAAATTGTCTCTTGCTCTTGAAGCTTTTCCCTCTAATCTTCAGGAACCGCTCAATCAGTATATGGATAAGAAGTAATAATGCCTTTGAATTTGTGATTAATGTTTAGATTCTTACGTGAATCTTGTGTGGATAAACTTTTCAATGAGGATTTATAGGATCAGAAAATAAGAAGGCAAAATGAGTTAAGTTTGTCTTCTGAGCTAAAATCGACTCATGTAATCCGTTCTTTTGGAAAAAAAAGTCAAATGAAAGAGATTTTGAGTGGAGCAAGAAGCATGGAGTTGATTAAGAACATGTAAATTGAGGTTGCTTTGCTGTTATTATTGCAATTGTTGGCTTGCGGAAGAATCTTCTAATTATGTGATTCTGAATGTTTTCCTAATAAAGTGAATATTAATCCATGGAATCAGAGCTATGGTTTGCTCTTATGGCATGTTGACTTTAACAATGGATACATTACTGATGTTTGCTATGCTCCTATTTGTTTTTCAGAATGTCTTGTTACCTAAATTAAGAAAATGTCCTTTGTTGTTAATTATTGAAGAGTAATTTTTGTTGGTTACAGATTTCTGTCTCTATTTTCTGGCTCACTATATTTCTGTTGATCTCTGCTTCTTTTGTCTTAGTCTGATTGCTTTCCATGACTCTTCGTTGTTTGTACTAAAACCCGACTTTCCTGGCAGGATAGATGGAGACACCTTGAAGTCTTATACGTTACATTGGCCACCTCAAAGATGGCAGGAGTATGAACCTATTCTGAGCTACTGTCGTGAAAATGGAATCCGTCTTGTCGCTTGTGGTACTCCACTGAAGGTATGCCATTTTTTTTTTCCAAACTCATGATGATCTTTCAAATATTTTACTTTGTCTCTGAAAATTTTGGTTGTGGCTGATTAGGAGAAATTGGCAAATGCTAAATAATCAACGGTACATGTCAAATCGATTTAAAACAAGTCCAAAAGGTAGCAGCATTATTTAGTAAAATTGAAGCTGTAAGGATTTTAATTGCATTAGGCCTAGAAAAAATTAATGTACAAAAGACAAGCCCTGAGAAACTCCTAATCCTCAAGGTTCCCATATTAAGCAAAAGGTCATATAAAACAATTTGTTTTAAAAAAATTGACACGATTATGGAAAGTTTCCTCAGGTAGTTTGTTTATGTCGTGAAATGAGAAGAAGGGAAGATAATCTGTTGAAATGGTTGTGGACGACCTGATAAAACTTTAGGAGCATTAAATCTATTTTTCATTAGATAGTTTACTTAAAATCTGGTTTTTGATAGAGCGGAAGGGTTTCAATTGATTCATCTAGCCAACTCCACCCTTTAGGATTAGGCTCAGTTCTTGTATTGCTAGGTCTAGGCTCAAGACTCATAAAGATGATAATTGTGGTTTGATCATTTTGTTATCAACAGATCTTAAGAACTGTTCAAGCAGAAGGAATTCGTGGGCTTACAAAGGCTGAACGTAAACTTTATGCTCCTCCAGCTGGTTCGGGCTTTGTATCAGGCTTTACTTCTATCTCACGAAGATCTTCAGTCGATAGTACTCAAAATCTGTCTATTCCTTTTGGTCCAAGCTCATACCTTTCTGCACAGGCTAAAGTAGTTGAGGAGTATTCTATGTCCCAGGTTATCTTACAAAATGTGGTTGATGGAGGGGCCACTGGTATGTTAATTGTTGTGACTGGTGCAAGCCATGTTACGTATGGATCTAGAGGAACTGGAGTGCCAGCAAGAATTTCAGGAAAAATACAAAAGAAAAACCAAGTAGTTATATTACTTGACCCTGAAAGACAATTCATTCGCAGAGAAGGAGAAGTTCCTGTGGCTGATTTTTTGTGGTATTCTGCTGCTAGACCCTGTAGCAGGAATTGCTTTGATCGTGCTGAGATTGCTCGCGTAATGAATGCTGCTGGGCGGAGGCGAGATGCCCTCCCACAGGTTAGCCAGCATTTACAGTCACTAGTTTGCTTGATTATTACTTTTCTTGCTCTGTAGATCCTACTATAGTTTTCTTGGTCCATTTAGATGATACAAATAAGAGATTGTGCATGTTACTACTAGGTGTTTTGTCGTGTCTCTATCTATTAAATTTTATTTTATTTTGTGTATGTAATACAACTTTGGTATTTGATGAGCGTTTTAGAGCCAATTTGTTTCAAATTTGTCCACGAAAATCACTTCTAAACAGTTTGTTGTTTAAGTTTTTCTGGAAAAATCAGAGTCTATCTATTTATTTTTTTAAGCTACTTTGAGTAGGAGCTGAAAAAAAGTAAAAATTATAATTAGTTTTTATAAAGTATATTTTATAATTGTTGTTACCAAATAAAATAGTTTCAACTTTATATGAAATATGCAAAAAAAGAAATCAATTTTCGAAGAGATTAAACAAAGGGCCTCTCATCCCTTTAATTGATATCTCTGTTTTGCATTGTTTTAATTTACAGCAACTATGCAGCTCAACCAACTCTGTGGGGAATTTCAATTTAATGTTTACCATTTTTGTAGCGCTTTCTCTGTGCTATCTTCCTTCTCCATTAAATTCATATTCCTTTTGAGGTTAGATTCTTTGCGCAACAATATATGATGATTTAAGGACTTCAAAACTTTTCCAATGGGTGATTGTGATAATGAAGTCGTTATTTGTTTTCTTTCCCTTAAAATAAAGTAACCCTGGTCTATAGTTTGGCATACATGGGTTCCAAGGTTTTGGGGAGAATAATTGAACAGTCACTGAGATACTAAATTTGCTTTAGTTGCATACTCGCGTTTGATTCTTTGATAGTTGGTGTGCTACTACTTTACAGTTCTTTTTTCTATGCATCTGTTTGCTTTTCTGTGATTTTACTCTAAACAGGGTATGTGAATATTGGTTGTCATTGTGAACATGGGTAATATTTTCCTTTTGATTTCAGGATCTTCAAAAGGGAATTGATCTTGGTTTAGTATCTCCAGAGGTGTTGCAGAACTTCTTTGATCTAGAGCAGTATCCTCTAATTTCAGAACTCACTCACCGTTTCCAGGTAAATTTTTTATTTGAAAAATGTTCTGCTTTTAATCTTCAGAAAATTTCATCACTTTGTTACCTTCATTTTCCTACCTCTTCATCTGGTTCTTTTTTATATAGGGTTTCAGGGAAAGATTGTTAGCAGATCCCAAATTCTTGCACAGATTAGCCATAGAAGAAGCCATATCAATAACAACTACATTATTGGCGCAATATGAAAAGCGGAAAGAAAATTTTTTCCAAGAGCTTGACTACGTCATTACAGACACTGTCAGAGGATCAGTAGTTGATTTTTTTACAGTGTGGCTTCCTGCACCAACTTTGTCATTTCTTTCATATGCTGATGAGATGAAAGCACCTGACAACATTGGTTCTCTAATGGGACTTCTTGGTTCCATCCCAGACAATGCATTTCAAAAGAATCCAGCAGGGATAAACTGGAATCTCAATCATAGAATTGCATCAGTTGTATTCGGTGGGCTAAAACTTGCTAGTGTTGGATTTATTTCAAGCATTGGAGCCGTGGCTTCATCAAATTCTCTATATGGAATTCGTAAATTCCTTAATCCATCCGTTGTCACCGAACAACGGATTATAAGGTCACCAATACTCAAAACAGCTGTTGTATATGCTTGCTTTCTTGGAATTTCTGCAAATCTCCGTTATCAGGTACGTAGTGGACTTATCTGCTGTATAAAATTTTGGTTATTATTAATATGTAACAAATGTAAGATTGAACCCAGTTTCTGTAGAAAATGAAGGATAGTTTACTCAAATTAGTGTAGAACTTTCTCCTCTCCCTAAATTCTACGAATATTGATGAGGGATTTTGCCTCCCCTTTATTCTACTCTCTTTTTTCATCCAAATCTTTTAACCAAAAAAAGAAAGTATTATAAAATCTTTGCCTTCCTTAAACCCTCCATTATTTTCCAACCTAATACTATATTACTAAATACCAATATCTATTATATCTGATTTTGTAATTTTCTCTATTTCATCTGCGACGACAACCTTGGTTATATCTGATTTTGTAATTTTCTCTAATTCATCTGCAACGACATCCTTGGTTATATCTGATTTTGTAATTTTCTCTAATTCTATAAATACGTATCCATTTAAAATCTGGTTCTGTTCTTCTGCAATAGCACGGAAATTAATACTAGTTTTTTTAGCAGATAATTGCTGGGATAGTGGAGCATCGGATTTCTGAACAGTTTGCTTCCCAAACATTGTTTGTAAATATGCTTTCTTTTGTAGCGCGGACTGTCAATTCCTATTGGGGAACCCAGGTTAGTCTGTTTTCCTATCTTGTATCTGCTTTTGTTCACTTTCAAATGCTGAATGTTCACAAAGTTAGAGGATTTCATTTATTTATGATTGAAATCTAGACTTCCTAAATTCTACTCTTATTTATAAAGTCATTAAATATTCTTAATCTCAAGGAAATATAAGTTGTTTGTTTTTCTAAAGTTGGTGAAACACCAATATTGCTCTTTCCCTATAGTTAGTGAAACACCAAAAGACAAAAAAAGCAATGACATCTTTGGTTTTCTAAAGTGACATAAATTGAACTGACTAAAACCTCGAGAGCCATTAGCTTTGAAACCAATGGAGTATAATTCAGTTTTATGTGAATTATTCATCTGCACATTAATTTCTAAATCTGTACTGTAGTTTTCAAATTTGGTATTTTCATGAATTGCTGCAGCAATGGATTGACCTAGCGCGCTTTACTGGCCTGCAAGTTAGAAAGACAGAGTCTCCAACATCAGATTCTTCGAATGGTGCTGCAATTTTATGCAACGAAACAGAAGAAGCCACCATTGATGAGATAGAAAAATAAATGAGGTGACAATACGTCGCGAAATTTTTTTCTTGGTAATTTGTATTATTCTTGAAAAGCTGGTAATATAGGCACAGAAGAATAGGTTATTGTTTTCATCATAATCTCTTTCTGTCTCTTGCTGATGAGCACCGCTCACTTGTATACGTTTCGATATTTCCCTTTTCCCAGTTTGGTGAATGTAATATTTTTCTTTTAAATGTAACAAGTGGAATAGATAGAAGTTGTTACCTACTCTTGGCTAAAGGTATGTATGTCTTGGTAAGTCTTGTTAATATGGTATAAAAAAGCAGGAGCACTTGTTTTGAACTTTCTCATGGAGTTTGATGTTTGTACGCCTGTACATTATCAATTTATCACAGGGCACTCAACTTTCTATATATTTGCGGTAACCTTTGGTTTGGATTATCTCTGTACAATCCAACAGGGAATACATACTCTGCGGACAGATTGATTAGAAAGCCAGAAAGCTCATGTCAAGACCCCAGAGAATGTTCTGATTTGTTTATTTGGAAAAGAAGTGGTAGTTAAGTTCCGGCTTAAAATTAAGAGAGTTGATTAAACGAAACAAACTGGAGTTAAATGGTATTAGACATTGAGGACTAAATATCTGTTTCTGAACTTCATGAAATCACAGAATATGCTGGGAACAAGATCGTCCGACATTTTTATAGTAACATTGAACATATGCAAGTGTATTTGGTTCATTAGTTGAACTTCATTTTGGTAACTGTAAAACTGAAATGGGTATAATTTATGATTGGAACAAGAAGAAATTTGATTGTTCGAGAATATATCTTTATCATATAAAATTATACATAAAATCAGTTCTTTTCTTGACCCTGCTCCTCGTTCATCCTTTCAACCAGCGTTTCTTTGACCTTTTGCAAGGCATGTTCAAGGTTTTCCAGCTGCATAATTTTAGCAGTCCGTCAGTCTATCTTGAAGTACTTGGTTAGTGGTTTAAAAAATATTTAAAAATAAATCTTGATATATGCTTAAGCATTTCGCTGGCAGTTCCATACCTCTTGTCTGGCGAATCTGTTGTACACAAATAATCCACTGAACAAATCAAAACTATTTCCCACCATCGTCTCCTTCTGCAAGTATCTTTCAATTTGTTAAATAAGAGCACACATTGCACTGTGGCTGGTGGTGTAAAAAAACGAAGGAAAGCTTTTAAAAGTAGGGGAAATGAAATAACAAGTGTACCAATTTAACAAGTTCCTCAAAGCCCTTAGTGTCAATAGGTGTGGATTTAATATCCATTTCTGCCAATGTTCTGATGAAGAGCCGTAAAAGAGTTGAATCCAGTGAGCATCTATATCAATGTGTTTGTTGAAGGTTTGTTAAGATAGGTAGAAGGCTACATACCTGCCAATTGTGTGTGTGATAAATTGGCTCTTCGCAGCTGCTTTGTCATGTTCCTCGCAAGTCATTTCTACCATCTTGCAACCCTGCGTAATAAAAAAAAAAACATTGGGAAATGGATCGATAAATAATAAATGTTAGGCATTCACAACCGATTTTGTTTTTCTTCATTTGTAAACCACCCAACGATGGTCCAAACTTACATTGACTCTGTTCATACTAGTTCCAGGGGAGAATTGAAGATTGAATTGTTTACTACACATTAATATTTCAATAATAACCATGACCATGTTTATGAGAATCGATCACTTTATTCCATGATGGGCATATATATCCTTGGTTGCAGGACTGTATAGTTATATATATATATATATATATCTTATATCTTGATTTATCAGATGCAGAGTCAACGTCTAAAGTTACTTAGCTTCCACCCTTTCTGTTTCTTTCTTCTTGTTTAACATAATTAACCAACCCCAGTACAAAAACACGGTTCTTTCTTCTTTGGTCATTGATGGGTATTGTTGATAAAGGCTATTAACCTACCTCACTGCCAAAAATTTGGATGAAACCAGAGCAGATAGCTTCATTTCTTATCCGAACTTTGTCATACATGAAAGTGAGACCTTTCCATCCATTCTTGCCAGTGACAGGTCCAAACATAGGGTGAGTGCAGAGAATGTCTGAGTCCACCGGCAACTCTCGTAGCAGAAGCTCTCTTGGGTGCTCTTTGACCGAAAGAACATCAACAAAGAGTGTTGGGCGCTTCAGGGAAGCGAGTGGCATTGACGCGACAACCTCGGACAGCGATAATATCGATGTGCACAACACTATGACATCTATGTCAGAAGCAAGGAATTCACTCACATCCCTGCAACAACAACAACACTACTGTTTAACATATATTTGCAACATAATAATGGTTTTTAGTATCTAAATGCCTGCTTCATTGTGAGAGGTGAGGTAAAGGGGTGTAGTGGTACAAACTAGACCACATGCATGGGTGTAATCTGAATGAAATTGAAGTTGGTTTATCTGAGAAAGGTTTTAATTTGAGTTTTGTGGATAAAACATGTGTGGTTGAAAATAGAAATCTCAAGTAGTCAGTGAGATTTTTTGAAGAAAACATAAAATTGATGAATGGTTTGTTTTACCTGTAAAATTGAATGCCCATTTGGAGACAGAGGTCGGAGTAATCGGATCGAGAAGTTGCAGTGAGAGAGTGGCCTTGTTTTATCATTGTCTTGGCCAGAAATTGGCCAAAGGTGCCGAATCCAACTATGCCAATTTTGAGGCTTTGGGAAGAGGAAGATGACATGGTTGAGTTGAGGAAAGGAAGAGATAGCTTTAGGAAAAAAACAGTATCAGAGGATTTGCTCTGCTCAATTAGGGAAACAGCGTATTTAATGCTCCTCTATCACTTGCCATACACGTTTATGCCAATTTAAAGCGTAACGCTATTATTTATTATTTTATTATGTTTACACCTTTTTCTCTAACTCCATGAACTTTTTAAGCTAGCATCTTAAGATTCCTTGCACTTTTCTTTTAAAAAAAGAAAACACACGGTTTTCTTCTACGACATTTTCTGTTTTCATGAACAGAAACGTAAGTTTTCATGAACAGAAACAGCAAATGCAAATACTAAAATAAAAAATAGCTATTTTATTAAAAGTGTTACTTTTTGTTTCTTAAAAGTAATTGGACAGATACCCAAGTAACATAACACCCAAATTCCGCAACCCAAGGTGGAACTTTTTGCTTTTGAAGATTGTGAGCTTGCTTAGCGTGTCCCTCATGAACACCTTTTAGAGTCATAAACAAAAGAGTTTTTAGTTGTAATTTATTTTAGGTATGGAAGGTACACGTCTGAGACACGACACGACATGTCGACATCCACAATTGCTTCACCACTTTCTCGGCATTCTCAATTTTCTTTCGCAACCATAAAAATACAGTAACACAAACATTAAAATAGTTCACGCTTCTATTCTATCACTTTTCTTTTAGATGCTAAATTGAGTCAAACAACTTTTTCTAAAATTAAATTAAATACTTACTATAAAATAAGTAATATACCAACTCAGGTTAATAAATAATCTAAACGAATTATAATTTAAAACAATAAATTACAAAGATATTATTAATGCACTTTATAATAAATTTTAATGTTTCTGATAAAATCTTTGTACTGTCAATTTCTAAACAATGCCACTCCATTGTTTGATCACTAAAACTGATACGAAAGAAAAAAAAATCACAGTTACACACTGTCTGTGTCATTGTTAGCAATAATCCTATTTTTAAAAGTCTTTTAATTAGATATAATTGATTATAATTTATAGGGTAAATAATAAGAAAAAAATAATTTTATACAAAAACTTTAATTGTGTTGATTTGTTTCAACTCTGATAATAGTTTGAAGTAATTGAAAAGGTTTTTAGTTTTTAGTAATTGTTATTAATAATCTTAGTTTTAGAAATTAAAAAAAAAAAAACTAATTTCAAGTTTAATTGCATACTAACTTTAAACGAGTTTTTTTTTTATTTATTGTTTTCTTTTATTACTTTTTAAAATTAAGATTCTTAATAACAATTATTAAAAGTCAAACACTTATTTAATTACTTTAATTATTCATAAAATTCAAATAAAACTAACTGAATCAAAAATTTTGTATAAAGAATTTTTTGTTATTATATTAAAACTGAAATATGTCCATATTTATAATATTGAAGTGATTATTTACTTCAACTTATATATAATATATTAAATTACAAACTCAAATTAATTATAATTTATAATATAATCAATTAAGTAAGTCTTATAATTCAACATAATTACCAAAGTTGTGTAATGAATATAAGAAATATTTATTATTTTTTATCATTATCATATTTTTTTATTATTTTTCATTTATTTATTCATTTATTGTTTTTTTCTAAAAAATTAAATTTGTTGAAATCAAATCATTTATATATTTATTTTAATTACCTGAATTTTAACTATATTATAAATTTTGAAAAGTTTAATTCAATTCCTATTAAAAAAAATTGTTCTATTCAGTATTATTTTTGTATTCTGTCTTTAACTTATTTATAAACTCACATTTTTCTGCTTCAATTATTATCTAACTTACCAGTCAACTCTACTCCCAAGAAGAAGAATTAAAAAAGTCAAGCGATCAGTTATACAAAATTAAAAACAATATAAATGAATAAGTTAAAAGCAAAATACACAAATAAAATCATATCATTTTATAGAAAACTACTTAAATAAAAGTAAAATAAATACACTTTTAATATACACCCCAAATAAATATACTTTGATGAGTTTTCTTTTTTTTCATTAAACTCTATAAAAAAAAGTATATGAACAAAAATAAAGAAAATTAAAAGTCTGAAGAAATTTATCTCTTACGTTAAAATATAAAACAATAAAAAGAAAAAAATAAAAATTAAGATGTATAAATATTTTCATCATTTTTTTAGTATCCATTTTAATAGGTTTTTTTAACATTTTTGAAAACATTCTTTCTCGTTCTTTCAAATTTCTTAGAAATCGAAACGCACTCTTTAAAATCCCTTTTCATCCAATCTACCCAATAATTAAAAGAACTCATACTTCTCTTCAATCTAAAAAGTAATCTCCACGTTCCAATATCCAGTTTCATAAGACATCAACCGAAAAGTTCCTACACTTCCAAACCACCAAGTCCCCTTAATATTACTCTTAACCTCATTGGCTGTTCAAAAAAAAACTCTTAACCTCAATAGAACCATAAAAAATTACTTTAGTAATTTTCTCAGTATTTATAAAAGCATTTTAGATAATCTAAAATGATTGAAACAAATTATCAGAACTATTTACTCTGAAGAGGTCTTTAAAACTTAGGAATTCAGAATTTTCTTGAAAGTAAATACTTATTATATATTCCTTCAAAATGAAATATTTTAAAGAAGGGTTAGAAAAGAGGTTGAGGCTGCGTTGCTTTGATTTCTGCGCTGACAGTGGCAATTGAATATAGCGTGAAAGCAGCTGCTGAAGAATGGTTGTTCTTTTTCAACATAAAGTAAAAAACAATGACTTTAATTATATCTCTTCAAAGAATTTTTTTCCACAGTAGCAGACAACAGAATACTATCGACCGATTAAATTAGCCAATTCACTACTTAAGCTAGTTCGCTTCCAGATCTCCAATTTTCTAACTTTTTATTTTTCAAACTTTTATTAATATGGTATTTTGATTTTGATTTAAAAAAGAAAAAATTGGATTTCACTAAAATAGTTTATACAATAAATCCTAAATAAAATTATTTTATTCATTAAAAATTTATTTATATCTTTTAACAAACTGAAAATATATAAAAATATTTTTTACATTAAGAATTAAATTTTTATGGTGGTATGATTCCTTTACGTGAGGACAATGTTTCAGCATCAAGTATTAACATCATGATGAATTTTAGTTTTTCATTCCTTTGTCGCAATTAATTAACTCGGTGGTTTAAAGAGCAATCGTGATTTCCATAACATATCACCATTGAAGATGGAAATTAAAGAAAATGAATAAATTTGTACAAAGAACAAGAATGTATCTACATTTTGTCATTTTTGTCCACTAAAATAGTACAAGCAGGACTTAATGTTTCGTTAACTACTGGAGCATTATGTAGCAGTTGATCTCTCTCTTTTGGCACTTGATTCACGTTGACATTAGCTTTAACAACTCTCCCTCTTATTCTTTGTTGTTGTACCACCAACACCGATGCCTTGGTCACAAAATTTGGTGATGCTAGCATGTCTCCAACGACCCCTAACTCTTCACACTCACTCCAATGATCATGTCCTTCAAACATAACACTCTCTGGATGTTGCCTCCCCACCATCACAAGGTCAAAATAATCTACCAATCTTCTCATGCACGTAGACATCTCTATCCCATCTTTCACAACTTCATCCAAAATCTCAAACCTACTATTTCCAGCATTGTAGTATCTATATTCATCTATAAGATCACTGTCACGTTTTCTATCCTTAGAATTTTCCTCACCAAATAGAAGGAACCTAACCACAGTTACATACACACACTCATGCCTAGCCATTCTAGCGCCATATGCTAGTGTCTCCGCGTCATCTGCACCACCAATGAAAAACACGACAACATAATATGGTGCTCTAGCCCCTAAAAGCGATGTAGAAGGATTCAAGATGCCCCTATCAACAAGAATTCCCACAGAACATGGTGCCCTTTCGAGGACTTCAGTGTTAATGGTTTGGATGGACCTATGTGCAACCTCAACAGTGCCATCAATTCCCCACCTTCTATGGAACGGCAGGATCAAAATGTTGGCTCCGCATTCTAGTGATACTCTACAAACATCATCATGCATTGTTTCAAATGAGGAGATTGAAGTGAAAGATTGAATGGAGACATTTTCTCCATTTTGTTGTGCGTATTGCCTCAAGGCATTGTCAATGTGATTTGAGTCGTGTGCACTCTCAAGGAATTGGTTTGAGACAAGAATAGGTCTGGCTCTTCCTTTAAGCTCGACTAGGACTAATGCTGTAACCGCAACCATGCTCTCTCTAGTAGCATAGGAGGCTTCTAAGAGATTGAGGATTGTAGGGAGGTTTTCGTTGTTGTCAATGCACACCATGATTCTGAGCTCCGAATCTCGCGTAGTATGTTGAATTGTGCATCTTCTTACATTATCATATTGTTTTGAAGGATCATATATGAATCTTACCACTGGTACTAAGATAACATTTACTACTATAATGGAGAGTACCATCAAAGAGTACTCCGTTTCCGATAGTATCTGCCATACAGAAAATAAAAAAAGCTTTATATTATGCTAGTTAATTAAGGTTAAAACCTTTTTTATGTCCCTCAAGGTTAGTTTTTGGTAAAAAATTGTCTTAGTTCATATACTTTAAAAAAACAAGCTCAAACACGTTTTTACCACCGATCAATATCAACATGCATTAAATGATTTTGAAATTGAATTCAGTAATGATCCACATACATACATACATACCTCACTTTGCAGCCACAAATTGTACAAGACAAGCTCGCTTATACCCCTTCCATTTAGAATGAGACCAATGACCCAACATTCTTTCATGGATATACTGAAATAGTATCCTGACACCATGACAGCACCAATCTTTGTAAACAAACCCGCTGCCAGAACGAGGCAGATAGTGCATGTAGAATCAAGGTCTATTTGGAATATATCAGCTTTTAATCCGTGAACAGCCAGACAGATTGGATTAAGGAAAGCCGTACACATTGTGTCCAATATTGTCATCAAAGATGTTCCTATGGGTGGCCCTTCTGGAAGAGACAGGCCGAAAATTATTGGTCCCATAGGAAAATGTTGCCCAATTATGTCACCGAGAAATCCAGAAAGCATAACGAAGACAAAGATACAGACAATGCAAATTTCATTAATCGAACCTCTACCTGGGTGCTTTACCATCCAAAGTACCACTGGCCTCATCGTAAATGTAATAAAAAGCACGAATGAAATTACGGATAGGGCAATGAGTATTACTGTCAGAATATTACCATTCTGACTCTGCAGTACTATAGACATAATCACAGACAAAATAAAGCCAGCTATACTAATAAGAATTGATACTGATATGGTTAATCGTCCTATATCAGTATTAAGCATTTTGAGATCTGTCAAGAGCACTGTTACGCTAACGAATACAGTATAGGCTTGTGAGAGGCCAACAAATGGAAGTGCCTTTGCAACATTGTTTTCCTGTGCAACATATTTCTTCAACAGCAACGAGAGTCCAGCTGGGACAACCAATGAAGATGTGAATACAGATATAGCAAGAGCTACGGCTACCTTTTCTGTCTTCAATAATGTGTAAAGGTCTAGTCTAAGACTCCACAAGAAGTAGTAGAACATGAGGCCAAATGATGAAATTGTCTCAAGCACAAGGGCACCCTTTGCTGGGAACAAGGTTTCGTTTAGAACCTTTTTGTGCCCTAAAGCTGATGGGCCAAACATCAGTCCTCCCTATTGCCATGCATAATTTTGTCAGCACTAATCATGGTGGCAAGTATGAAGATTTCTATTTAATTGATAAAAAATAACATTTTTTTCATTAATGGTGGTATAAGAGATATTATTAACTAATACAAGATAGTTTTATTCTTTCTAAATTGAAAATTTCAACTGTGTCAAGTGGAGATTGTCAGATACCATTATTAAGCGATGGTCTAGACTATTTAATATATTCTATTCTAGCACAATTGTTTTGTAAGTAAAAGTTTATTAAGGATTACAAAGTTAAGGAAAATTATTATATAAGGTATAAACCTACAATATTTAATAAATTTTAGCCAACAATTAGCATCTTACTTCAATGAAATTCCTTACCTAGTTGTAATGACAACACCATACATATATAGTTAATATGTTTGTAATTGGGATCAATAAAATTGTTACAAGTTTCCCAAAGTTTCTCTTGTACTCTTTTGCTGCTGGTTAGTTTTATATTTAGAATTGCATTGTCATAGGGCATACTGAGCATCATTAAAAATGGTAGTGAAATTTATGAGCGTAGAGAAAGCTTACAAGAATCTGGGATACAAGAGAGGATTGTCCTAATGGCCTAAGGCATATGTCCATTAACTGTGTGACTAAGGTTATCAAAGAGACCTGCATAAAGAAAAGACGAGTGGGGGAGTCTAATGGGTCGCCTGATTGCCAGACATTCGTTTGACCATAACTGTGGGGATCTTGGCATACCAATGTCTTGTTTTGAACGGCAGAAGCGGCCATAAAATATGTGTGTACATCAATGAATATCAAGGGAAAAATTAATAAAACATAATTGTGTTTGTTGTTAAAAGTAGTTTTTCTTGAGGGAAAAGAAGAGAATGGATGAGGGAAAGAGGAAGGATTACAATTATCACAACCTACAATGAAGCGTACACTGGAGATAATAGAGGTTGACCTTGTATTTTGCATTTGACATATTTAACGGTCTGCCTTCAAGTAAGGTGGTTATAGCAGCAGTCCACTTTTGTAAAGTGGGGAATATATATCTATATTTATAAAATTTTGTTTGGAGGATATACAAATAACCAGAGAACTTTAAGCAAATTCACAAAACTTAGAATATGGAAACTAATGCATCATGATTATTAACATTCTGGATAATCTTATAAGAAAATTAAGGGCCATGTAAATGTAAACTTGTTTGCAACATTATCATGGTCACATAATGAATGAAGATTCATCATTAACATATATATAACATTCAGAAACTACCACTTTAAAATATCAATGTTTGTGTTCATACGTCCATGTTCACTTTTTACTCCTTTTCCTTTATTATTGTTTCTATACCTAAAACAAATATATCATTGAATAAAGTTTAATAATTTAAAATTATAGTAATTCTAACTTTTAAAATAATTAGTTGCGCAATAAGCCTTCTTGGTGCTAAGACTAATAGTAAAATCTAACATTTTTTTTATCAATAATAAAAAATATATAAATTAAAAATAGGAAAGGAATGTTTCAACTTTAATACAAAAATCTAATATAAGTTCCAAATTATTTTGAATTAGGGTTTTTATCTAGACATTCCTACACATAAAACTGGACAATCCTTTCTCCTTTGAGAGTTCTTATATCAAGATATCTTACTCTACTATACAATTTACAAGCCTCCGCTTCCTTCTTACTCTCCATATACAATTGGTCACCAAATCTAGTAACCTTCGTATTATAGAACTGGAATGGGATAAGATTCCTTGTAAGCTAGCAGACTAGCAATAAGTTGGTTCATTGAGATCATCCATACTTTGTTCTGGGATATTGCAACCGCTGCTACATTCTTTTAGGGCAGACATATAGTCAATGTGCACCAAACCATGGACCAATATTAATCCAACTTGGGAGACGCATACCTCCTGGATATTTTCCTCATATCTAAGTATTCTTCTGATGAGTGCTTTTTGAGAGTTGTTGAAATTTCTTGTATAAATCCTCAGTAGTTGGTGCAAAGATTTCCAACTCTGCTTCAGAATATTGGTTTCTAGAGAAAACCTTGAAAATTGATCTTGCCAATTTTATTGATTCTCTAGCTTCTCTTCTAAAGTTGAGTGCTTATTTCCAAGATAAGGGCCTTGATACACAACAGTGTTTCTCATTAGGATACCTTGTTGTCATTCCTGATATTCATTCCTAAAACCAAAAAGCATACTAAATGCTGATAGGATACTACAATTGCTTTTACATATATATATCAAAAAATTTGAATCCAAAATTACCAAAATGTATACAATCTGCGTATTTATATATGGAAAAAATTGATGTATATCTTTCTAGTCGACCTTGTGTTGACTGAAAGTCTAGATCTACTACAAAGTTGATGAAAACTCATGAAGCATATATGTCACCGAGTAATATCGAGTAATCATTCTAAGATTATGTGCAAACATAATTATTTTTTAATGTTTAAGATGTAGGGTTTTGAGTTTAGACATCAGTTTGATAATGGAAAGGGTTGTTCTTATATTTATGTTTCTAATCCATACTCAAAATTTGAGTTGTGCCAATACAAAAAATCCTTTTCATTTCATAACAAGTTTGTAAAACATACAACAAAATGAATTTACTTAGTACAATGAATATCTTAACTTCCCCGTACTCGTCCTATAATTGTGGACCATTCAAAAATTGAACCTAAAACAACACTTTTTCTTGTTTTATGGTTATAAGATGGTCCAAAATTCACGTCTAAAAGTCATAAATTTAATGTATTAGGAAGTTATTACATGATTGACCAAGATAAATAGTCTAGTGAAGTACTAATTAAGTTAATTGAATTAAGAGGTTATCCTCTGCAAGACATTCAATATGGTTTTTTTTAAAAGCTTTGGATTTTTGTTTTTAATTTACAAAAAAAAAAAATTGCAAATTATGCATAAATTGATCGAGATGATAGATACTACATGATTCATAAAACAAACTTTAAACAGACTAAGAACTTAAGGATTTTCATCTTTATTTTCTTTTTCTCCTTTTTAGTATAATTTAAGGGAATTTCTTTATTACATATCCTAAGGTTGAAGCGGGTAAGACGAACATTGAAGGTACATATAACTACTGTTGATTAAGAAGAAAGCATGATTGACTCATTTACATTAACATCTACATTTTATTTCCATTCATGTCCACGTTTAAGGAAATTAGTACCGTATCATTTTTTTAAATTTAAAATAACATTGTGTTCAATTTTACTTTTGCATTGCTTTTTCAGAGTAACTAGTTGGTATTAGTTGAACACTCGTGATTTTCATAAGTACACGGGAATTAAAGGATCTAAAACTTTGCACTAAGGATACGAAAGCATATACATTTTGTCATTTATCCAATGAAATAATAAATGAAGTACTTGATGTTTCATCAGCTGAAACATTAGGTACTAGATGATCTATCTCTTTTGGCGTAGAATTGGCATTCACATTGGATTTAACAAACCTTCCTTTTACTCTTTGTTGTTGCACCACCAGCACTGATGCCTTAGTCACAAAATTTGGTGATGCTAGCATGTCCCCAACGACCCCCAGCTCTGGACACTCACTCCATTCATCATGTCCATGAAACAAAACACTTTCTGGATGTTGCCTCCCCACCAGCACAAGATCAAAATAATCTACCAATCTTCTCATGCATGTAGACATCTCTATCCCATCTTTCACAACTTCATCCAAAATCTCAAACCTACGATTTCCAGCATTGTAGTATCTATATTCATCTATAAGATCACTGTCACGTCTTCTATCCTTAGAATTTTCCTCACCAAATAGAAGGAACCTAACCACAGTTACATACACACACTCATGCCCAGCCATTCTAGCGCCATAAGCTATTGTCTCCGCGTCATCTGCACCACCAATGAAAAACACAACAACAAGATATGTTGCCCTAGCCCCCAAAAGCGATTTAGAAGGATTCAAGATGCCCCTATCAACTAGAATTCCCACAGAACAAGGTGCCCTTTCGAGGACTTTAACATTCATGGCTTGGATGGACCTGTGTACAACCTCAACTGTGCCATCAATTTCCCACCTTCTATGGAACGGCAAAATCAAAATGTTGGCTCCACTTTCTAGTGAAATTCTGCATACATCGTCGTGCATGGTTTCAAATGTGGAGATTGAAGTGAAAGATTGAATAGAGACATATCCTTCATTTTGCTGTGCATATTTCCTTAGGGCATTGTCAATGTGATTTGAGTTCGGTGAGACTGGATGTAGAATATCATTGGATTGGTTAGCAACAAGAACAGATCTGGCTCTTCCCTGAAGCTCAACTAGCAATAATGTTGTAACTGCAATCGTGCTCTCTCTACTAGCATAGGATGCTTCTAGGATGTTGAGGATTGTAAGGAGGCTTTCACGATTTTCAATGCACACCATCACTCGGAGCTCCGAATCTTGCCTAGTGTGTTGAATTGTACATCTCCTTCCACTCCGATATTGTTCTGACGGATCATATATGAACTTTATAACTGGTACTAAGAAAACATTCAGCACAATAACCTCGACCACCATCAAAGAGAACTCATGGTCAGTTAGTATCTGTCATACACCAAAGAAAAAGAAGTTTTGCGTTGTGTTAGTTAGTCTCTCAGATCAATTTGGTTAAAAAATTCAAATACTTTAAAATCAAATTCAAGCACCAATGACTATGAGGTTGCATTGAATTCACTAAGGAGGCACACACATACCCCGCTTGACATCCACAGATTGTACAGAACAAGCTCACATATACCCTTTCCATTCAAAATGAGACCAATGGCCCAACATTGTTTCATGGGTAGATTGTAATAGTATCCTGGCAACATGACAGCACCTATCTTTACCAAAAATGCCACGACCAAGACAAGACTAATAAGCCACAAAGAACGAAAGTCAATTTTGAAGATGTCAACTTGTAATCCGTTAACAGCTAGGCAGATTGGATTAAGTAAAGCCGTACAAATTGTCTCCAATATTCTCATCATTGATGTTCCTATGGGTGGTCCTTCTGGAAGAGAGATGCCTAAAATTATTGGTCCCATACCATAGTGCTGTCCAATTAGTTCACTCAGAAATCCAGAAAACACAACGAAAACAAAGATGTTAACGATGCCCATTTCACTAAGCGAATCTCTAGTACGTGAGTGCTTTACCGTCCAAAGTATCATTGGCCTCATCACAAATACAATAAGAATAAAGAGTGCAGACACAGATAGAAAACTATATATTAATTTCAGGATGTCTCCATGTGTATACTGCGCTGCTAAAAACATAATTAACACCACAACAAAGCCAGCCGTATTAGTAAGCATTGATACTGCCAGGCTTATTCGTCCTACATCACTGTTTTGGATTTTGAGATCCTTTAAGAGCGCCGCTATGCTGATAAATACAACCAAGGATGGTGACATAGCTATAAACGGAAGAGCGTTCGCTAAACTACTTTGCATTGCAACATATTTCTTTATTAGAAAGGAGAGTCCAGTGGGGATAACCAGTGTACATGAAAATACGGATATACCGAGAGCTATGGCCAGTTTTTCTGTCTTCCACAGTGTGGAAAGATCCAATTTAACACTCCATACGAAGTAGGTAAACATCAGCCCAAACAAAGACACTGTTTCAAGAACTACAGAACCCTTTTTCGGGAATAAGGTATCGCGCAAAATCTTGTTGTGCCCTAAAGCTGACGGGCCGAACAACATTCCTCCCTGTTACCAAACATCATTTGTTAGCACTAATTACTATACCAAGTATGAAGATTTATACTTAATTGGTACAAAAATCACAACTTTTCATCAATGCTGGTATAAGAGATATTATTAAAAAGATAATTTTACTATTTTTAAACTGAAAATTTCAGCCAAAGTTTCTCTTGTAGTCTTTTGCTTCTGGTTAGTTTTATATTTAGAATTACATTGTCATAGAGCATAGTGAGCATCATTAGAAATAGTGAAATTTATGAACATAGAGAGAGCTTACAAGAATCTGGGATACAAGAGAGGATTGTCCTAATGGCCTAAGGCATACGTCCATTACATGTGTGACTAAGGACATCAAAGAGACCTGCATAAAGAAAAGACAAGTGGGGGATTCTAATGGGTTGCCTGTTTGCCAGATATTCTTGTGACCATAACTGTGGGGATCTTGGCATACCAATGTCTTGTTTAGAATTTCAGATGCATTGGCCATAAATATGTGTGTGCATGAATGAATGAATATCAGGGAAACAATTAATAAAATGTTGCTATCGTGTTTACTGTTAAAAGTAGTTTTGCTTGTGAAAAATGAAGAGAATAGATGAAGAAAGAGTAAGGATTACAATGTTCACAACCCACAAAGAAGTATAGTGGAGAAAATAGAGGTTCACCTTGTATTTTGCATTTGACATATTTAACGGTTTTCCTTCAACTAAGCTATAGCACCCACTTACTTTTGCAATGGCAGAGAATATATATCTAAATTTGTAAAACTTTGTTTGAAGGACACAATAATGGTGTTAACCAGAAACTTTTAGCAAATTCACAAAATTAAGTATATGGAAACTAATGCATCATTATTGGTTAACATTCTGGATAATTTTATAAGAATACCATGTTCATGTCATGAAAGAGGATATATCATATTAACATTCATGCTCACTTTTTTTTGCTCATTTTATTTTTGAAAAAGACAAAAGTATAACTTTTAAAAATAATGTGATCATTAAAAAAGGTAAACTTCAAAAAAAAAAAAAAATCAAATCTCTGTTCTAATTTATTCTTTATTACCGATAAAAAAAATGATATAAATTTATTGAACTGTAAACTTATCATTATCCTTTATTTCTATCCTCGTTTGCATACATAAACCAAGTATACCGTTAAATAAAGTTGATCATATTATAACTAAGCCAAATGTACCATTAAATAAAGTTTTAATTTTTAAATTCACGATATATAAATATATGACATAACATTCACCTTCTCCAATTTCATATTTTGTGCATCTTGTAATTAACAGCATTCGTTGTTATAAAACTTTTAATACTTTACGTATATATTGACAGGAATGAAAACTGAATATATATATATATATATATAAAGTTTGTTGTTCAATGCTTTTTATATTTGTGTTGATGTTAAAATAAATTGCAATATAACTCATCACATATGCAAGATATTTAAAGTTTTCCAAACCATACACTTGAAGTATATAAATTGAAGTATATAAATATTTAAAAATTATGATGAAAGTTTATAATATAAATATTTGAATATTATGATGATAAAGCACTATATAAATATTTAAAAATTATGATAAAATCTTATCATATTTAAAAATTACAGCCAAAGCTCGTCATGTAAATATTTAAAGATTATAATAATAGTCTAGTCATGTAAATAAAAGATTATAATAATAACTTACTATACAAATATTTAAAAATTATGATGAAAATTCGTAATATAAATATTTGAAAATTATAATAAAAATTCAGCATATAAATATGTAAAGATTATAATGAAAGTTAATTATATAAAATTATTATGAAAATATGCTATATAAATATTTAAAGAATATGGTAAAAGCTTCATATGAATATTTAAAAAATTTATAAAAACTTGTTATAAACTTGAAGTATATAAATAAAACACGTGAGATAAATGAAACATTTGAAATTTCTAAACAATAATAACGACTATGTATATAAATAGAGAACATGTGATAAATGAAACGTTTGAACATTTCTAAATAAATAATGATAAATGAAACCTTTGAACATTTCTAAATAAATAATGATAAATGAAACGTTTGAACATTTCTAGATAGATAATAGTAACGAGGAGGAAGTTCGTGATAATAGAAATTAGAATCTTGCAACATTTTGTCATAGATAAAAGAAGAAATTGATATTAGGAACACTTTTTTTTTAACCTTGGAATAAAAAAGTCCAAAACATAACATTTCTATAAAAGATTGATACAAGAGAGTCAATTCCATGAGTACATTTTCTTAATATTACATATGCATTTACACAACTTTAATTAACTAAAAATACAAAATATGACATATGCATTTAAACAACTTTAATAAACCAAACATAAAAATTCATAATATCAAAAGAGGCATATCATTAAGAGGAAAGAGAAATAGGGAAGAATTAGGTTGGAACAGAGTTGTCACAAAGAAGAGGGTAGATACAGAGTCTAGACAAATATTAAAAATAAAAACAGTTTATTGAAGTGACACTTAAAAACACTTGGAGAAGAACCCCATTATCAGCCAGTATCATCCAATGCTCCTCCTACCCCTCTTTTCAAATTAATAAAGGGAAAAAGATATCAAGTGTTGCAATTGAAATTCAATAATATAATTAAATAACTCACAATCTATAGATTATTGAATTTCAATCGTACATAGTATGAAAAATGATCGAGGACCCTAAACCAGTCACTTATCGGATTGATCATCTTCCCAGGCAATTGCATTCTTGCCCATCTTTTGAAGGACTCTGATGACTTCTTGTGTTGTGACGTTGCCAGTAACGATGACCTTGTTCAGTTGTGTGTCCACGTTATAAGTTTCAATATCTGCAAGCCATAAGGCCACAAGTTTTATTAAACTAAGCAAAAGAGTCTTAAAGAAATAATACAAAAAGATGTTTATTATATTGGTGCTGGGAAAAACAAGAACCTTCCATTTTCTTTATGGCTTTGAGGATTTTCTTGATACAATCGTCACAGTGCAAACCAACTTTCACTTCCACAACCTGGTGACAAGCAACAAAAAAATCCTTCTCAGTAACAATTTGCAAACCAGAAAATGAAATTAATAAAAGTCTTACATTTGCCATGAGAGAAAGCTGAAGTAAAACTCCAAGTCTAACCCCTGGAGAGAGACAAGGAGTGGAGGAGGAAGAGAGAAATTAAAGAAAAAAGAGAAATGGGGTTGTAATGGTTTATGGATCTGCGTGAAATAATGGAGCAAACACAGGAAGGAAAGGGATTCTTGACGTGAATTAAGGAAGCTTTTACTTTCTGAAAGAAACGTTTGAAACAAAAGGTGAAACTTTATTCTTATTTTAGGATTTCGGAGTGTCTGGATTCCACTTGTTAGCATGTTGGGTCGGCAAGCATCATATTTATCGTCAAAACAACATACGAAAATATATGTAGTAAAACAAACAAACAAATAAATAATTAATTAATATATTTCTATCTAAAATTATCTTAAAATATATATTGAATGAATTAATGCTTTGTAATTACGGAAATATTTCATTAATTCTCTTTGGTTGAAGAAAAGCTAGCTTGTGTTCTATACTATCTAATTCAGTTATTAGTTCAATCATATATCATAGATTATAGATTTTATCTCTAACTATATTACTAATCATCATTAAGTGAATTTTAGAGATCATTTAAACCAAGAAATAACTCATTTGACTAAATTATTTTCGTTTTAGGTTTTCTTCGTTTATTAAATATTTGACTGTCCGATACCCATTCACAAAAATTAGTCAGGTCCGCTATGGATTATTCCCTTATATCATTAACACATTCTTGATATCGCTGATTGTCTAATAAAATGTTAAACAACAGGTTAGTCTAACTAATTTTCCAGATTTCCAACCCAACCCGAACTGCACATCTTACCGCTAAGAATGATCTCTATTCAATCTTCACCTTCTTAATTAAAAAAAATACAACAATATAAAGTCGGACTGATGAAGAATGAGTGCATCATAATATATCTTAAAACTCAAGCGTGTGGCAATTACATATTTGGTTCTGTTGAAAAAGGTTCACAGTATTTTTACTCTTGATAAGTTTTTCTTTCCTTATTTTGTGTCTTGTAATTTGGAAATATGGAATCGAATTCTCAAAAATTGATTCAATATTGCAAGTCTTACTTATCAGACTTGTCACACTCATAATACTGAATACACCCAAATATCCATTGTTCTCCTAGTTATTATCAGACAGCTTACATGCTAGTAGGTAAATAGCCTAATTAAGCATTTAACAGTTGAGTTTAACATACTTTTATATAAATTGATAGTTGTGTCTATACTCTGCACTTATAACACAAGTACTCTGCACCATTACCTATCTAGACAACTTCATTCCATAATACAGTTGCTTTGTGGTAAACTGTTTGGTATCATTTGTGATATGGTGAGACGGCACACTATTAGGATACCAAAGTGGGTCGTGAAGCGTAGAGTTTACACCAAGAGCAGATGAATCACAGGGTTCGTTTTCTGCGGTAGAGAATTGTGAAACATTAGCATTAATCACAGCTCAAGTTTGTTGATCATACCTGTGCCAACAGTGTATGGCACTGTGTCCCTCTTTTCCACAAATCTGACACTGTCATTGAAGAATAGTTGAAACCACGATTACTGCCTCGTGATCCGGAGTACATATGGAATCTTTTTGAATTTTGAGACCGCGAGCTCAGAGTAGAACTATAACAATTTTGATACGTGTTTCCAGAAAACGTAATCATCTGACAAATCATCAAGAATCACCTCAATGTATTCATCAGACGAGAAAGGCACACCCACAGCTGCTAACGAATCCACCGTCTTCTTAATGTCAAGAAGATACATTGTGTTGGAACGATCCTTCTTCGGAGCCTTCAATTGAAGCTTGAGTTTCCTAATTTTGGCTCGAGTATGAGAAGCAAAATACATGATGAGACGCTACCATATCTGAGCGAAGGTTTGACGAGTAACCATTTTTGTACAAAAAATGGTCTAGTCATAGAAGAAAGAAGCCACGCGAATGAGTTGGTCTTGCTGATTGTACCGAAGAAATTCGGGGTTGACAAGATTGGTTTGAGCAGATTCATCATACACATTTTGATTAGTAACAGTATTACCTTCAAGAAAATGTGAAAGATTGAGCCCAGCCACCATCGCAAGCACCTCTTGTTTCCATATCAAGAAGTTTTCGTCATCTAATTTGGTGCTGATGGGTGTAGTGATGTGGGACGGCTGAGGAAAAAGACATAAGGGAGAAAGATGGGTGCAAAGCAGCAGAGGAAGAGAAGCAAGAAGCCCAAAAAGCTAGCTCATGATACCATCTTAGAGAGCAAACAGAAAGAGAAGAAGATGGCAAAGGAAAAATGTGTTTCATCAATCTTACAAAACAGAGACCCAAGCTGAGGAGAGACAGCTCACGTGACAAGCCACGGGCGTCTAACTCACACGAGCATCTAAGGTTCCTACCAACTACACACTCAAGCCTAGCACACTCAAGAACAAATGCCAGTGTCCAGATGTCTGACATTTCTTTTAAGACTTCATACTAATGGCAACAAATCATTACTGATAATGTTGCTAGATACTGCATGTTTAGCATATGACTATTTATCTGATAGTTGCTTTATTTTATATATATATATAGACACACACACAAATCCCACAGAATTGAGGAGAATGGATGAAAGTCTCAGTGCAAGAGTTCCTCTCAAACTCCCAGATGAAGGTTAGTCAACTAGGAGCTTTATAAACTGGACATCAATTTAAAGTTTAAGGGAAAAAAAGAAAAAGAGGCAAGAACACACTACTCAATTAGGAATGATAAATAGGCCTTACTGCAAACGAACAACACAACAACTAACTGAAAACGAAGAGGGACCATTGTACAACAATTGTCAGTTAACAAAATTTGACTTATGTTTCGGATGTTACAACAAATAACCAGTACTATTGGTGATAATGAGTTTACATATACTATATTACAGAATTTAAAGAAATTAAATCCCTTTAACAGGAAAAAAAGTTGTACTTGCAAATTAAGGAGAGGATTTATCTTTGTTCTCCTGATCACATGAATCTGAATCACTTGCTCGGTAACCTGAAGTCAACAACGTAGAGATAAATCAGGATACATACAACCAAAATTCATCAATCCAACAAAAGTTAGAGCTTACCTGGCCGTTTACCACACACTTTCCACACTGAATTTCGATTTCTTGACGCTTTACTAATCCAAACATGTCCCTATAAACATAGCTCATAACAGTGAAGTCAGTAACGTGAAATCGAGGAGCAGCAAAGACTGTAGCAATTACTTAGAATTAACTGTATAAGTTTGAGTAAACTTCTTTATCGGAAGAAAGAAAGTAAAAATAAGAAAATAACAAGTTCCTTTCATACATCAACATTTTTCTTACTGCTTTCTTGACTGTAAGTGCTTATAAGAAAACTTATCCAAACAAACATAAGGAAAAACAGCATTACAACCAAAAATTAAAAAACAAGCAATTGAATTCGAGCATTTTCTTTTAAATAAATACAATCTGATTAAAAATTAAAATACATAAAAAGGTATTTCGGTAAAAAAGCCAGTACAAAATTTCTAATTTCCCTCCACACCATCTCCATTCCATTTCCAAGGAAGCAACAAAATCACAAATCTTTGGCATCATATGGTGGATATCGTAGAGAAAAAGCACTGATATATATTCCCTTTACAAGAGGTGTGTGTGTAATCAATTAATATATTGAACACGGAATGACACAGAATGATAGAAATAGAAGAAGAAAGAGAAGACCTTTTGGGGATCCCTTGAAACGCCATAGCCAGAGTTATACATTTGACCAACCAAAACCTGCATGGCAGTATCCCCAGCCTTGGCCTCCTTGAGGGTTTCCTGGAACCACCGCTTGGCGCAATCGGCAACAACCCTCGCGAGGGGTGTCCGACATTCTTCCAAAGGTTCCATCTTTTCCGCAAGCTCGACCTTAACACCAATTGGGGTTGCACTTCGAGGCGTGGCCACACGGTGGGGCGATCTGGGTAGCGTCCCCTTCGGCCTGATATTGGGCTTCGCAGATGACACAATCCGCGATAGCTCCTCGAGCCTCGCCGCAGATTCAAGATATTTTCCCATCAAATCAAATTTCACACAACAACAAAAATTGTGTTGCTTTTGAGATCAGATATTTCGGGGTTTGTTTATAAAGTTTGTTCAAGTGGAGGTTAATGTTGGAAAAAAAAGGACAAATATCACATATCTTCTTTATCTCTGTCTAGCAACTAAGTGTGCAACTCAAAATGGTTAGAACTTAGCACAAGGTGTGTCTGTATGCTGGGTGTTGACTGTACTGAGAAAGATAATGAATTGATATAAAAGAAGGGTTTGGTCCAACTTTTTATAATAAATTGTTTGTCAAGACAAAAATTGTTAATCTACTACCATTACATTATTATTTAATAATAAATTGTTGTAAATTGTTATGCATAATAATTTATTTATTTTTTTAAATATGAATTTTGTTGAAATTACTATTTTTTATTTAATGGAGAGTACAAAATACACCACATTCAACTAAACTATTTTTAAGATGAATAGAGCTTACTTGAGGATGAGGAGAGTTCCAAATAACAAATTATATTTATTATGATTTATGAAAACTATTTATTTTTGCAATGCATAAAAGTTAAAGCGTTTTTTTTTTAATTCCTAATTCATATAAAAGTTGTTTAACAGAATTGTGTTATCAGATGGGCAAAGTAAATTATATTTTAGATTTAACTTATTAGTATAATAAATACAAAATTTTAATTAAATTTATTAAACATAAATATGCTTTCATTAATAAAAATTATTAAAATTAACGAATCAATTCACGCATAAAGTTTGAATCAATTTAAACAAAGTGGTCGATTTTTTATTTGTAATTTATTTAAACATTTAAATTTATTTTTTTACAGCAATTAAATTTAACATGTTAGAAATACGAAAGGTTAAGAAATATGTACATGAAACAAATAAGAATTCAATAAAAATAAATTATGTAATTGAAATAATTTAAAATTAGTACGTAGTTATTTTAATAGAAATATTTGAATATAATAAGGGTAAATTCTTAGTTTTTATCGCCCAAATTTTTACCGATAAAATTTTGCAAAAATGTTTGGATTTTTACACTAACCTTTATTTGAATTTTTTAATTATTCATAATTAACAAATTATATTAAAACTTTGAACTATTGTTAAAGGTTTTCAGTAATCAAATTCTAATTTTTTTTACAAACTTAATGATTTATAATAATATTATTACAGTTAAATAGGTAATTAGCAATACCATCCAACTTACTTTATTTTACTTTCTTCAAGGCTTTTGTTTTCACCACCTCATAATTACTTTTGTTTCATCCTTCAATTTTTTTAAGATGCTGCTTCTTCTCTTTCTCTCTTATAACAATGAGTTTCCCTTGTTCCCCTTTGTTAATAGTGACAATTTTGATTTCCAAATGTAGAATTAAAAGTGTTAAAAGATATTAACTCTCATAACTGTTACATTGTATTTTAAGTAACAACAGATTTTTATTTTAGTTTTCATTTTTTTTAAATTGTGTAATTTATAATTACTTCAATTTAGGTATTTTAAAATATTAATTTGATATTTATTATTGTCATAAATTATACTTTCTACAAGGTAAAATGATTTTTCAAAATATATTATTTCTAATTATAATTACAATAGGAAAAAAATCCAGATTGTATTAGAAAGATATCACATCATATTGGATCAATTGTTGTTTCTATTGTGAAACATGTATTTTGTTGTAAAATTTACTTTTTTTCTTCTAAATCATAGTCTAACTTTACTATAATCACATCGAGTTGATCAGTCTCGTGTATTTAAATAAGATATAAAAATGAAATAACTTGATCGTTAGTATGGTGGTACAGTAGCAAAAGCCTCCTTTTTCTGATAATGGTTAATAATTAAGCTTATTAGCAAAGGCTCGTTTATTTCTCATGATCATACAGATGGCCCACACATTACAGGCCCGTTTAACAACGTATATTCTACCACTCCTTATTAAAAAACCAAAATTTGGCACAAATATAAGTTCTGCACTATTCACAAAAAAAAAATTAAGTTTCCTAATATTCTGCACAAAAGAGATTATTTAGCGCAAATTTGTTAGGGGAGATTATTTTGTTTAGAATTTTGAATATTTTACAACACCACAAACTACAATTTGTAGTTTGAATTTACTTGAAATATAATGCAAACCTAATTCAATCTTAATGAAGTTAATTACCCAGTATCTCCACTTAATTTAATTTCATAACAAAATATTTCTGAGAACTTTAGAAACTATTAATTGAAATATATTTTAAATTTGAATGTATCATTTACAAGTAAAATTTTTCAAATATGTTAGTATGAACCAAATTATAGCAAACTATTTTGTTGAATACTACGCGTAAGTAAAAAGTTAAATAAAAATAATAATTTTTCATTATATTTTTATAAATATTTAATATAATAATATATTATATCATAGAAATGTAGTATGCAGAATTTAAAAACAATACTAACAACAGTAACAATAAATGTAGCTACTTGTATTTCACGAAGCAGGAAAATGAATAAAATAAAACTTATAAATGTGAATAATCATTATTTTATAAGTTAATTTTGTGATGATATATTAAATTTAAACTATTTTATTAATAAGTTTCCTTTTTGCCACAATAATTTCTTTTAACAAAAAATTCTGTCATATATCTCAAATAAATCAATTATAGAAAACTGTCAAAGTTTTTTCTTTTTCTTCAAACTACTACTTAATTTCATCACTAATTATTACTTAACTTATTTGGTAGAGTGAATTTAAATGACAATCATTCAGTGTTATAATATAACTTATATTATAACAAGACGGACCACTTAAATCTATATATTTATACAACTTAAATATGTCAATTGATCAAGAAGATTTTTGTTTATATAACATTTCTTATAATTTTACAGAGTGAATATTTATTCTATCATAATCACTAAACACGATGTCTTGAACTCTCTAACTCATTTGCTTAAAATTTCATTCAAACAATATAAAAAAGAAAAGATTCCCTCTCAAAATTATGAATATTTGAAGAACTCAAAATCAGTCAAAACCACACAATAAAAGAAAGAATCAAGAATCTACAAAAATTAACCAAATATTATTGCTGGTTAGAATTAACCGATCTTTTATAAAAATAATATTAATTAAAAAAATACAATTCAATTCAATATTTCAAAAAATTCCATAAAAATAAGATCATTTATGATACTATTAAAATTTATCATAAATTATAAATTTGAATCTCTCCTTAAATGTGATAAATTTTGATAATATTATAAATGAAATATCAAAACTATCAAATATTTAAGTATTTCGTAATCTTTCTTTAATTATCAATTTCAATTGTTTTCATGTCCATATCACTTACATATAGACAAGCTTAATTTGGTAAAATTAATTTAAAATTTGATAGTATTTTAGTAAGCATAAAAGAAAAGGCAGACCTACAGTAAAAAGAAACAATTCAACAATCCAATAATTCCATAAAACAAGAATTCTTCATAACAACATCAAAATTGAACTTATCATAAATAAGCAAATAGTCTCAATTTTAAATATTCCAGCATCCTTCCCCACTTATTACCAAAACCAAATATCATTGTATCGTCACACAATGTTTAACATACATTTCAACATAATTAGTCCTTAGAAACTCAGTTCATCTAAAAGCACATGTCAAATTAGTTCTTTTAATTGATTAAGAGTATTTCTTTCAAGAGTTTATCATTTAAGAAAAGATTGAGTTGAATACGTTGAGAAATCTTTTACGTAATCTTCAAAAATCAAACTTAATAAATAAATATATCACTAAAACTCTGACTAACAAAACTTATCTTACATATGACAAATTTTTATATCTAACAAAGAAAAAAGAGATCGAAATTCAAAAGAAAAACAAAATTCTAATAAAATTTATTGAATTTCTAAATATGTATCCGCTATTATTCTGACTTTAGAAGAAACAATAATAAAAACTCATTAAAAAGTTAAAAAAGAAAACGAAGAAACTTTATATTTTAAAAGACTATAACTTTATAAAAATAATATATATTCCAATCACTCTACGTTAAATTATAAATATACTTCATTATTTTAATATTAATTAAAGGTATTTATCTACGAGTTAAACAATGGACTGTTTTTTTCAGTTTAATAAACAATTAAGAAAGAAAAGTCCTTATAATTTAACACATCATAAGAAAGAATGATACACGAAATAGATCAGAAGATAAATTCATTTTAGAGGATGAGATTATTTAACCTACTTATTTTATATATATTTTTAAAAATTGCATCACATTTCATTTCTTTTCAAAAAAAAAAATCAGAAGAATTGAGCTAAATGGTGAGTTGGTTTCTTTCAAAAAAAGCTCCTGCGAACAGTAAAATTTGTCAAATTGTTCATTTTAGGCTCCTGCACCAAAACTTTGAGCAGCCACCAACTATGAAGAATATTCTCATATTCTAACCTCAAACTGATCCAATTATTCTTAAAACCAGCAATTTTTTTAAATTTTATGCTCAGTTCTCACACACCAATAAGCATATACTTCTGATTCCACATCCCTTATTCTATTTCTCGTGTTATTTATTTTTTCTTCGAAGAAACATCTAATAATTTGTTGGCTGATTTCTTTTCTCACACTATACTCCTCGTCACTACACTTTGGAATTCATGTCTAATTAACCAAAAATGGTAGCCATGGAATAAGATACTGATCTTATGCCATTTCAGAATTGTTTCTGTTATTTTATGCTCACAGAATTAAAAATTCTCACCCTTTAGAAAGGGGGATTATGACTAGTATTCTTTGTATCACATTTATTCTATGTTTTTTTTTAGTCTAAGAATATGAATATAACATAAGGCCAATTGATGTCATGGTGGAGTATAGATTTGCCCTTTTCCCTTAAAAGAATTCCCATGCAAATTTACTTCCACGATTCAACATTGAAATTCAAAGTCTAAGATATACACATAAAAATATTTAATTAAGCCTGTGAAAATTAAACCCTAATTGAGAAAGTAGTACTATGTCTTACTTGTAAATACAAAATTTATGTGCATTTCTACTATAAAACAAACGCAGAATATTATGTACAAATTCATGATAAGAAGTCAACAGATTAAAAATTCATATATGAAGACTAGGGATGGTATATGATAATACGATATGAATAGACTGGCTCTTATCTTATCTAATAAGCTAAAGAAAAAGTAAAGGTTATGGAAAAATGTCGAGAGTGATGTGCAATATGTGGAAAAAAACAAACTGAATGACTTGTGATAACCCACAACAATAGAACTTATCCTAACACATCAAATACCAAAATTCACCTTAGTTTTATATGTAAATTACGTATTTGACAACTGGAATAGTTAATGTTATTTAAGGTAAATATCAAATAACTTCAATTTGAGGATTAAATTATAAAAGTGGTGTAATTTTTAATTTAAACTTTACTACAATAAATAAACTTTACTACAATATATATGAAAAACTCGAATAATCTAAATTCAATTTTTTTAACACAACTAAAGTGGCATGATTTCATATTACTTTAATTTTTTTTCAAGACTTTTATGTTTTTTTTTTAAATTGGAAGTAATACTTAGATATGTGAATTTCTTTTTTTTTTCAAAATGGTTAGAGTTGAATCTATACCTACTACTTTTATTTTTTTTAATCACAAATTAATTTTTTTTGTCTTAATTTTTTTAAAAATACAATAATTTATTGTCATTGTGATTTTTTTAAAATAATTTTACGGGTTTTAAGGATGCAATAAAATAAAAAATAAAAATTGAGAAAAGAAAATTTTCTCAACTGAAATAATACAAAATATTATTTGATACACATAAAGAAGATCTTAAATCACAATGAACAAAAGTTGGTCCAACAAATTAATCTTTTTTTTATGTCTTCGTTCTATTTCTATGTCTTTTATGTGCATATATTTGAATTTCTTAATTGTTATCTTAATTTTTGTTTTTCTCATTTTGCAGAATTGGATCTTTGTAAAGATAACGGATGTTTATAATAATTCATCAATCCTATTAAATACGATAATATTATTATAGAGGTGACAAATATATTATTAAATTTAAAAAATATTTAAATGGAACAGAAAATTATTATATAGGCAAGGAACTTATTGGAACGAAGATTACATGTTACGACGATAATTTATATATCGAATTAATATTGAAAATAGTTGAAGATTATATTTATCAACGTTGTTGATGTTTGTATTGAAGATTATATTTAAAGAAAATCTAGAAAGATCTAACAATTGTGAAAAACAAGTTATTAAAGCTCTGATGTGGATTGTATATGCTCATCATAGTCAATCTAGGCATGACTTGCTTAATTTAGTAATTTCAAATACTCAATCTAAGTATGACTTGCATATTTGGGTAATTTCAAAAAAAAAAATCCATTCTTGTAAATTAAAAAAAAAAAACTATATTCAGTTGGAGCTAATTAACCAATGGCATAATTAGTATAGAGTCATAAAATTTAAGTGCTTATGTGTTTTCAGAATTTGAATTACTCCTTTACGTTGCATCAAAATGTTCCAGCAGCTATGACTAGTGATTTTAACAAGAAGTGACGGCAATGGGTGCTTGAAACATAGCTTATATTAAATTTAAGTTCTTAACATTTTGGGTCACTAGATTCCTCCAACCACTTACTCTACTTGCTCCAAGTGCATTTCACACATATCTAACAAATATTAATAAATTAAAAGCTAACTTTCTACTTAGATGCAAAAAATAACAACCATAATAATAAATAGTTAAAAACATAATAATAAATTAAAATTTATATGCATTTCTTTCTAATTAATAATATCATTTATTTATTTTCCTCTCTGTCAATATAGCATTAATACTATTCGCTCCATAGCTTAAAACTTGTCAGTATATTACTAACCAGGGATTTGACATATACAGCATATAGTGGCATAACAAATCATCAATATTGATACGACGTCCAATGATAAAATTCCTTAGGCTTCAATTAGTAGAAAGAAAAAGAAAAAAAAAGCTAAAAAAAATTGTTTGACTGAAAAAAAAGGATATTTATTTAATATTATAGTAATTAAAAATAAAATTAAAAAGAGTAATCGTAATAAATTATACAAGTCACCTGAACTATTATGAAAAATTAAAACGATTACAAAATTAAAAAAAAAAGGTACATATAAGACAACATAATATATCAATTATGTGTCAAACATGTGTCAAAGACATACATTAGACAACTTTCTGTATATAACTAAAACATAAGTCAATTGCAGTTACGATTTTTTATTCTTTCTCATTATAACATCAAAGAAAGAATTCATAATTTCTTACAAATCTACTGAAATCATCCAAATCAAACCCATCTCATCCACTTCATGAAATTATAGACTCCTTCGTAGACACCATACATACCAAACGAAGCAATAGAGTGTAGAATTGCACCACTTACTTGGGGAAATCGGAGAAAAGTAACTGAAAGGAAGTGAAACTTGGATGCTGTCATGTGAATACTTCCAATAATAACCCAAGTTGAGGGAAAGTTCTATAAAAAGAGAATTTTATTTTCCGGTAGAACCTATTCAGAGAATTTCAAAATGTGTTTATGCAATACTGACGAAGATGCCAATTTATTAGATTTATTCTGTTCCGTAGCTGAAAACAATTACTGAAAAAAGTGAGGGGAAAAGCAGAATGGCATATTGAAAACGAAGGTGACGTATTTGTGTCACTTAAATTTATTTATGCCCACTTAACGTCGTAACTTCTCTCTGATCTCTATCAAATCGTCAACACAAACACCACTTCCAATTCCATAAGGTAACAACTAAACAAAATATATCAAGTTCTTCTAATTTTTAATAATAATGCTTTTTATTTAAATCACGACATGTGAATACTTCTTATAATAAACAACTTTTATTATATATATACTTTAACAATTAAAATAAAAATATACATATCGCAGCAATGTAATAGGAAAATTGAAGATATGTAATGTAATAATTAATTGCTTAGTCAGACTAGAATGAAGAACATGTTATTAGACAGATGTTAACATTTTTTTTTCCATCCAAAGGTTCAAGTAGATATCTCATTGTCATTAATCCCTTGAGCAGATACAATAATAGCAATGATTTTAACAACTCAACATTATTAGTTGTTGAATATGGATCTATTATTTGTTCAAAGAAACAATATGGGTGTTGAACTGTTTATCTTGTTATCTCTGTCCTAGTCAGTGTGTGGTGTGGCTCCACTAAGCATCCTAAAGAAAGATAAACAAAACAAAAAACACCTATAATTTTCTGCTGTGGCTTCAGATCCATTTGTTTGTGTCTCAACTCAACTCAATTCCCATGAACAAGTCATGTCTTGGATTTGCCAAGTCATCCATGCATAAGACACAGTCAATTGTTTGTGCCTTCTTGTTTCACTGCAAATTCATCAATCACTAAACCAGTGTCGGATTCATGGACTCATGTCTGAATTAAAGAACATGGTAAATTGTTGTGTTGCACAGGAAAATTTTACCCTTTTTCCTCTTTCGAATTCCATTAAAAAAATCTGATGTTTTTATGCATCTACTTTTTTTTATCTTGTATAAACAAAATTTGGCTGCATTCGTCATGCACACTCATCTTGATAATCCTGAAGGAATAAAATCCTGAGGAAGTAGTTTATTTCATTTAGCACACACACAGACAATAAAACTATAGATTAAGCCATTCTTAGTTGGGAGTTCAAGATCATGCATCCACCTAAATGATTAATTATAAAAGGCACATGCAGATGCCTGTTTTTAATTTGTAGGTGCTTACTAAGACGTAAAAGAATTTATACAACACGTGAAAAGGAAGGCATGAGAGAAAACACTAAAGATATGTGGTGTGTGTTAGCACTGAACACAGAGATTCCCTTTTGTTCATAGCATGTTTGTAAAATATGTAACAAAATGAATGCACACAGTACTTTATTATCTTCACTCTAGGAATCCTCAGCTAACAAATGGGTCCTATAAGAAAAATAAATGGTGGTGCCTGATTCTGCCGCGACCATCGGAAAGTGACCATTCATCTGTCAGTACCTGATGATATCATGCAATGTATTTGATTACAGAAGATGCTTATCATCATGTTCTTAAACCTTTTTTCTAATAATACTTCTCAATTTCTAATAATTGTGTTATTAGTATTTTTGTTACAGAGGTTGTGTGAGTGATCACTGTCCCACTTCAATTAATGCAGAGAAATAAACAGGTTTTTGTTTGTATTTGCCTCAGAAATTTGGACCTTTCTTCCAGCTTCCTATGAGCTAGCTGTGCCTCCATACTTTAAGAAACTATTATATTATATTTCCAAAACATATTTGCCCCAAAAGATCTTTCATTATTAACCTTGTGTTTTATAAGAAAAGAAATAGATAGCATAAAAAGTAGGTACACAAGAAAAGTAAATAAATGTATTTAGTTTAAAAGGTAGAAAATAAATAAATATTTCATAATATTATTTATATGAAATATAATTATGAATTTGAATGTAATTTGATGATCAAACAAAAAGACTTATTAATAAATATGAGAGATTATTTATTTTATAAAACTGATAATAAAGAATTTGATAGATGTTGATTAAATAAAGAAATTAAAATTCTGTTTAATATAATAGTTCTTCATAGTTGACTATTAAAAGAGTATACTAGAAAATAAAATAACTGAAATAAATAAATTAAAATATTATTTAAAATTCTTCTAATTGAGTTTCTGTATATATTCCATATGATTCCTTAGATTATTTATAATGGAATAATTTTAAATTAAAATTAACCTTACATATCAAACTTAAAAAGAAAAAAATAAAAGTAAAATTATTGTAAAATATATTAATGATTACTATATTTAAACTCATGATCAATGTCACTTTATTTATTTTTTCTGTTATCCCCTATTTTTTATTTTTTATTTTGCCATTCCAAGGAAATGAGATAAAAAAAAAAGCATTTTTTCAAAAGCTCTGTATGTTTTTTTTTTTTTTTATATTAATGTCTTTATCTTTTCTTTCTTTTCATTTTATTTTAAAGCTGCAAAAATATATATTAATTGATTCGAGTTGCGAGATTCAGTTGGTAAGCCAATGTACCAGACGTGTCTCTAACTCCGATTCCCTTCCAATTACATCATTAATTTAATCATTAGAGTAATTAAATCCTAAATGATAATTATTGGAAATTTGATATGTAGACAATACACACACGAAACAACTCAACTTATCACTGGTTTTGATAAATAGGGTGTTGTTGTTTATGGAGCATGCACTAAAACTGAGTCTTTTCGATGAAGTAAGCAATGAGCATAAGTAAAGTGCAACATCACATCAAAATAGGAGCAGAAACAAATTTATCTTTCTTTCTTAAATTTTTTAATACCAATTTTGTTTATTTCTCTTCTTATTGCATCGCTTTTGGAATTTTCCCGAAGGATCTCAGCCCTACCACTCACAAAAGCTATGGTAGTAGTCTAACCTTTCACTGTTCATGATAACTTTCTAAGTTATTGGAATTTAAGAAAATAGTACAACTCTAATTATTAAAACTATTGTCGTTTGAATCTATTATTTCCCCATGAATCAAAGAATTTTCGATGAGAATTTGCGTAGGACTATAATTATTGACGATAATTTGTTCAGGAGTGTAATAATTGATGAGAGTCTGTTTACACGTGATAAACGACACTCTTGCACCAGAGAAAAACGTTTTTCACTTGCGTGATTGATAGTTGAGAAAATAAGAATAAAAGATGAAAATAAGTTGAGGACATTTTCTATAATTAACTTCATAAAATACAAGTCATATTTTAAATAATATTTTGTTTTTTATTCTTTAAAATTAATATTCAACTTTGACATCTTGGTAAGAAAAATAAGTAGGTAAATAGAAAGGGGGTTTAATTTTTTTATAGTTTAATTAGAAAACCAATAACTACTGAACCCAGTAAAAAAAATTAACTTTGAGCATTTTATTATTTGTTTTAAAATTTTATAATATTTTATTTTTGATTTTTTAATAGCGAATAGGTATTTCTTGACTTCCTAACTTTAGTAAAGTTAACCTGTCACTTCAACAAAATCTCAACTTTTTATACAACATTACTTTAATTTTGTCGCCTAAAAAAGAAAAGAGAGAGTGAGAGAATATCCCTCAAAGTTTCATGGAGAACTTCAAAGTAAAGTTTCACACAATAAAATTGAAAAAAAAAAAAGATTTTAATAAATGGTCTCAAATTACTTATATTTGGCAATCAAGTGTGAGGATAAAAATATTATTTGTTAGAATTTTATATGAAAAAGGAGATGAGTTCCTGGGTGTTCAAGCTTAATTAGAAGAAACACCAAATAGAATAATAAAAATGGCATTTAGCAACATGGCAACACGATTCTTAAAATCACAATCCATAGATATTCTTATTGCATCATCACCACACCACATTGCAGAAGAAGGAAAATTTAGCCACCTGGATACACCCATAGTGGTTCCCAAAACACGGAATGAAACAAACAAACAAACTGAAAGAACCACACAAAAACAACAAGATGAACAAGGGTCTCACATGTCTCTAATCTCAGAAAAACGCCAATAGCATTATCAGCGTTCCCTGAAACCGAGTAACCCGGTCACCGCCACGTGCACAACCCCTTTATTTAATTATTCCTATAACGGCAACACGTGACCGCGTTTAAATTGTTTTTATATTATTTATATTGCCAGAACCAAACCGGGCACGGATTTCCCGACCCGACCCGATACGCTGCTCTCCCACACGCAGGGGAAGCGGCCGGCGCCGGAGCCCGCGGGAACAATCTCGCCGGAGTCTTCGAAGCGGGTGACGGTGAGGGCAGTGTTGAAGTACTCTCTCACCTGAGTAATTATCCCATCCGCGACGGTCCAGGCGTGAACCCAGGCAATGTTGCGGGCGGTGTCGCAGCCCTCGACGAGGACGGTGGAGCCGAAGGCGGCGATGGATTGCGGAACGAATCGGAAGGTTTCGGCGGTGGAATCGCCGGTGAGCATGCGCATCAAAAACTGGTGTGACGGCGGACCATGGAACCACCACTCGAGGTCGGCGGCGAGTATCTTGGCTACGGCGGCGGAGTCGCCGGATCTTAGGGCGTCATACAGTGCTACCACCAGCTGCTTGTTGCTGGAATCAGCGTCTGAAGCACTTGCCTGAGAGTTAGCCAGTTCGAGAAAGGTTTCGCGTTTCGGTGGAGAATAAAACGATTCGAGAATCGGAGCTACCAAACAATGCCTTGTTTCGTTGTTTTGAGTCTTGCAAGGGGACCGAGGAGGGTTTATATAGGAAGGTTGCGCCGCGATGTTTGCGATCCGGTGCGGCCGATTTTATTTGGAGTCGGTTTTGTGGGTTACGTGTCGAGTTTTGATTGGTTAGTTGGAATGATAGTGGATGAAGTGGGAACAGCGTAGGATTTTAATGGGTATAAATGTTGCGACGTCACGGGTTATGAGATTGGTAACAAAGACGGTCAAGCCTACTTTTTTGACTTGGGTTGTGTTTGTCTGTGAAGGAGTAAATGAGGGTCTCAAGCTCAACTCTTGGCAGAGGAAGAAAATTCTTTGCTCAGAGCAACAGATGAAATGAGACACTACAACTCTAATGTTAAATATTTTGATTTGGATATGGATTCCAATTCTTTAGGAAAATTTAAAGTTTAAATCTTTAAATATTATAGTTTTGCCATGTGCTAGCATGTACACCAATGCCTTCATCCATCCTTGTCATGATTTGCTCTCTGAGATCGGTGAACCTTATATATCTTCCAGTTATATACATTTATTATTTTTTTTTTAAATAGACAACTAATAAAAAACACAAGAAGAGATAATTTTTTTGTTGATATTTATTTAAACAAAACTTAATCAATTTGTTCTTTTTTTATATAGGGTGCCATGTGATGTGAGTAGAAGGGAGTTGTTGAGGCTGATGCTATGGGGCTTTGCAGCTTCTCTACAGATTTGTTTGCGTTGTTGAGTGTCTTTGTTTTTTTCTCTAATCACAAAAAAGTTAAAGATACTTAGCAGTGGTTTTAGAATAAAGTATCGAAGCCACTAAGGTGGGTTTAACAGTGAAAATCGAAAAAAATGGTATAATATTATAGGTTAAAAAATGTTGTTACTTTTTTTCTACTTTAAAAAAGAAGAATAGAGTGATAAGTGAAAGCGTGTATATAAAAATGCGTTGGCGGGTCTCTGTTTTCTGGGTTACTCTCTTACGTTAACAGATTTAGCTTAACTTGCTTGGCTTCCTTAACCACAAGTTATGGTTATGGTTGGTAGAGCCCTGGTCGGTGTTAGTAGGTATGTTATTTCTTTACGTTAACACTCTAAATCTTAAATGAAACTTTAATCATAAAAGAAAAAAAAAATATTTCAAATTTTGAAAATTAAAATATAAATTTATAACAAAATAAAAGTTATATTTTTTTTACAATCATATGATCTAATAAAATTTCACTTAAAATAAAATAAAACTCCATATTATAACTTTTACATTGAAAAAAGCTAATTAATTAAACTCGCATATGAATAATTTAATAAAAAAAGTATGTTAAAAGTTATCAGAATGTAATTAGCATTTATCTTCTGTCATTTTTTATTGTGGTTGTCTACAGTGCAAGCACGATAAACATATATAATTAAAATGTTGAGGAATTCTTAGCTCAAGCTATTTTATTATTTTATATAAACTAAATACGTGTTAAAGTATCCGAAACGTATGATATTCATGCATGCTTAAAGATAGATAGAGAACAACTCATTTCGATCTCTTTTACTTTTGGAATTTTGAACTATTCAAAATTAAATTTATGACAACTGTATAAAATAATATAAATTAAGAAAATCTAAACACGCGGTTGATAAATTAGTACTAACAATATCTCTTTCAAAGCGACATTTAATTAAAAAAATAAATTAATCGCGAAGGTGGTGGTACCTTGTACGCAATTTGATGCATTCCAGGAATCAGGACAGCACAAAATAAAATTTAGAAATGAATCCATTTACATTCTTTTGTTAAAAGAAAAAGATTCAATGGTTGTTTTATTTTATTCTTATGATAAATTTTTTAATTTTATTATGTTTTAATTTGTTATTATTTAAAAAAATCAGTGTTAAACTATTTTAAATAGTAATTATAACAATACGTGACATAAATAGTAAATGATATTTTACTAATTAAAGTTAATTTGTTGATAAAAAAATATGTAGGACCAGTAAATATTATATATTACTATACTATATTATTATCATAAATTTAACATCAAAATATATTGATTCATTTTAAAAATTAAATTTAAAATATTAAAAATAGTGAAACAAATTAAAAAAATAATCATAACAGAAGCAGGTAATACTATTAAGCGGATTGGAAAATAAAAACACTGAAAAAGAAAAAAAAAAAAAAGGA
>Ga0099825_1000433_pt1 | contig 43665 bp, 21 predicted proteins | sample SiratroredBW_FD_76838 | JGI IMG/M metagenome (GOLD analysis project Ga0099825, IMG submission 76838) | Root nodule microbial communities of legume samples collected from California, USA - Siratro red BW | ecosystem: Host-associated > Plants > Roots > Nodule | place: USA: California | collected...
AAGATATGTGTATTAATATGGCCATTGAACAATTAAAAGGTCTTCTTTCATTTTTTGAAACATATAGAGAAAATGGATTTGAAAATGCATTTATTTCTGCCAAAGAAATTGCTTCTGAAATGGGTGTAGAGCCTAAGTTTCATGAAAGAAGAACCAGTGGTAAAAAAAACAATTTGATAAAAATATTGAGAATGAAATTATTAAATTACCTCAAGAGTAGTTTAGAATTGATTATTTTTTTATATATTATAGATAAAGAAATTACCACACTCCAAAATAGATTTGAACAATTTAAAATATATGAAGATATTTTTGGTTTTTTGTTTAGTATTAAAATTTTAAAGTTATTGGGTTGTGTACTTTTGAAAGAAAAATGGTTAAACCTTGAAAAGTATTTGAAACATGATGATTTATTGGATCTTGATGGCTCAGATTTATTTTCAGAATTAAATATCTTAAAGGAGATTATAGGATTGGAAAATGATAAACCAATTGACATTCTTAATTATATAAAAAGAATAAATTATTTTCCAAATGTATATATAACATATAGAATAATGTTAACAATTTCAGTATCAATTGCTTCAGCTGAAAAGAGTTTTTCCAAAACTTAAACTAATAAAATCTTATTTAAGATAACAATGTCTCAACAAATATTAAACGAATTAACTTTATTATTTATTGAAAAAGATTTAGCTTTATTATTTATTGAAAAAGATTTTTTAAATGAAATTAATTATGATAATTTAATAGATAATTTTGCATCACAAAAAGTTTAAAAAATAAATTTTAGATAAAAATATCATAATCTTAATTATTTTCTTAATTTAAAAAAAACCTCAAATTTTTATTCACTTTAAGCCTTCTAAAATCTTGAGCCGCCTTTGTCAGTATTAATACTGATGTAGCAAATACTATTAATCTATATAAGCAATAACAAATAATATTAAGGCCAATTTCGACCAAAAAGTTAATAAATAACATAAATACTGTTGGTTCATATAGATAAGGTTTGAACCTAAATTTTTAATATACTTTCACTCACTAACTGAACAAACTTTTATTACGTTAGTATATTGTTTGCTGTGCAAATGTAGTTGTCGATAATCACTAAAATTGGATATTTCAAACTTTGTGAGAATCGTGTGAAGAAGATGGTTTGATCATTGTCAGGTGTTAGATGTTTGATATTTCTGACAACGATTGATTAGAATGCTTAATTGTCAAGGAAGCAATGAAAATCAAACCCAAAATACCAAAAACAACCAACATTTATAAACAATTTTCAACTATCAACAAACTTATTAGGACATTAATTTGACTTTACTTTCATGTTTTTTATAAGATTTTTAGCCAGTTCTTTGAAGATTTATATTAACTACTATTTGTAAATGATTGCTACAAACATTTAACAGTAGCTACTCTTTATGTAAGGGAGTGATTTACATTACAAATGTTTAGTTTTACTTACTTTATAAATGTATTAATTGTTTTAAGACAATGTCAAGGTATATCAAATATTGAAAATCACACAAAACCATTAGACAAACCTAATTGAAAGAATATCAAATCACATGAAACAAAGTTCAAACCAAACTTTTCATTGTACAAGAAAATCCCCTTTCAACTATGCAGGTTTGAAACATACCAGAGGGGAAAAATAGGATCTTATTGTATATTAATTGTTGGATGTGAACGAGTTTTGAATACCAAGAATAGAAACTTCATTAAGTTGCGTCTGAACCAAGAGTAGGGATATTTAAAACATTTTTCCCTAAAACCATGTGACTGGATCATAAAAGTCGGAATTAACTTCAAACACAAACTCTCTTTTGATCATGGTGCCAAGTTACATGATCGTGCACAAAACCAGTGTCAAATTGTGCATAATACAATCGTGCACATTTTCTCATCGAACAGCCTGTTCATAATCTTTGATTTTGTTGGGTTGGACATACTTTAGACTTAGACTGTGCTTAACATAAAAGTAGGAAATTAAGCAAAACTTTCATATATGAATCTAAAAATTGATTAGTAAGAATAAAGATAAATTAAATAGATAGATCTCCAAATGATGTAATATCTAATTTGTAAAATAGAGTATGATTAAAGAAGGATTTTGAATTGAATAATGGAGAATGTGAAAGGTGATTAGTATAAAAGAAATTGATTTATTAAATATGTAAGCAGTGGTGTGAGTGAGAAAAAGCAAGAACATCGTAACCGAACTCACGTGGCAGATAGGCACGTGGTCTCACGTTAAGGTAGCCTCGTATAGGATATTTAAAATTAAGGAAAAAAAAGGTTGAGACAAATAGATTCTTGCCACGTGTGATTGACCACCGTCTGTTTTGGCTTTTGACACGAGCCAAGCACTCACATGGTGGCTGACACAGTGACACACTACCCATCCTTCTCAATCACGTGCACCTTGTGCCCACGCCTCTTAAATAATCATAATCATCCCTCTCAAATTTAAATACCAAATTCTTAATATACATATATCTTATGTTCTAACTTTTTTCATATGTTTTGATTCTTCTATTTCAATTTATATAATTACAGTGTGTCCTATATTACCACTCCACACAGGTTGTTAATTTATATCTGTAATTGGTTATTTACTTATACAAAATTTGATGGTTTTATTAATTGCACTATTCATCATCGTACTTTAACTTATTTCTTTTTCTTTTGTCCTGTTTTTAATTGTTATATTAATTGAATTAACTTCAAATAATTCTATTCTATACTTAACACAGTTGTACAACGTACATGTGATATATAAGTAATTTATGCCAATAAAATAGAATATTTAAGTAAAAAAGGTGACACATTAATTATATATCACATTTTTGTTATACTTTTTAGTTTTTGAGCAAAAATTTAAATTAAAATAACTTAAATATTTGAAATTAACTAGATAAATTTACATCTTTTTTATTTTAAAAATTTAACTTGCTCTTTGCTTTCTCATGTGACCATAGGTATGGGTCATAATTAAGGTTGATATAATCTTCATTCTTCGCATACATTTCTTATAATAATAATAATAATAATAATAATAATAATAATAATAATAATAATAATAATAATAATAATAATAATAATAATTTATCATTATTATTATTATTATTATAAAACGTTACCATCTACCCTACTAGTTTAATGCATTATTCAAATAAATAATTGACAATTATTATAATATCTAATTAGTGTGTATCCACAATATCCATTGTAGAAAGGCCTAATAATTTCATTAAACAGTATTTATATTATGAGAAGCAATATTAGTATTTCAATAAGACGATTTTTACTAAATCAGGTTTCTAAGCTTAGTACTCCTATTTACTATATTTTGTATAATATGTATTTTATTTCTCAGTAGTTATTAATTTTATAATTTTAAATCATACAAAATTGGTTTGAAAATACATTTTAGTTTCAAATGAGCTATATATGAGACACTAAATCACAAATATACACGAAATATTTAACGTTAATAGAGCATGTAGTTATCTCGAGCATGTAGTATATCTAGATAACGTCTAAGCAAAAGGTTCAGTACAGTGGTAAAACAATATAAAAATTTGAATTGCAAAGCATGCTAATTTACTGTTGATTCAGAATAATTCTGGTGCTACCTTTAATTATGAAACAAAGATTGAAAAAACAATACTTATAGATAAAATTGTTTTTACTTTTTTTTATAATTAATGATTATAAATTATTATTATCACGAGATTGTTAACCATTAATACGATAATAATTAAAAAAAACTGAACCAATCGTTATTTCTTACTTACTTTCATAAAACCTATTTATCATGTAATTATATTACATAATTACATATTTCTTATTTATTTATTTATTTACTGTAATTGATATTATTTTTTTAAATTTTAGGCTTGAATTTCGTAAGTTAAACAAATATGTAAGGGGTATGAATGAAAGATGAAGTAGCCCACTTGACATACAAATATCATGGTTGTTAAATGATGAGATTTTTCTTATAATTAAAGCAATAAAGTAATTAAAACCACAACCTTATCCATTGTTCATTAATTTCTACGAGAGTAGAAGGCTCGTGGCTGCATAGGGATTCTCGTCATGCTAAATTCACAGTTTTTCACACTCTTTCACTTGTCGGTGGATGCCACGTGGCAGAAGACATCAGAATTGGTTCACACTTACGTCAACATCACATGCATGTCTTCCTTTTCCTCTTCATTTTGTTTTTGTTTTTTACTTTCAACCAATATATTAATTAAAGGCTTGAAACCATATGGGGTAATCAAGTAAAACTAAAAGTTGGAAATAAGAAATTTAGTCAGTGTATTAGATAAAACAGAGACCTGATTACTTTACTATAAAAATTGAAAAAAATTACTTTGTTTTTAAAAAGTCGAGTAATAAATTAACCATTGAATTGTAAATGTTGAAGAAATAGTTAATAATGTCCAATAAACTTAAACTATAAACATAAAAATATCTATTTAGATACTAAACACAAAATGATATTACTAATCGAAATTATCATAGAATTGTTTAAGACCAAAACTAATCAAAAGAAAAAAAAATAAAGAGATTAAATAAAATATAGACTTTGTTTGTCTTTTACTAACATTACTGAAAATAAAAGAATAAGGATAAAAATAAATAAATTTACAATATTATCGTAAGCAATAACAGAATTGTTGACTTGTCCCTTTTTAAGAATTGTTGAGCTGGTAAGGAGCCTTATTTCTTATTCCTTGTAAAAAAAAACGGCATTAGAATATATATTTTAAGAAAATGATCAAAAGTATGATCAAAAGTTACAGAAACCTTACCTTACAAAATTAACATAACCAGAAGAAAGTTAAAAAAAAAAATAGACTTAAACGTATAAAACATATAAAAACAATTGAATTGCGATAGATCACATGTTACCTCTGCACTTGCACAGGTAGCTAGGTTTGTCTATTGGAATAAAAAAAAAACGTGTATTGTTTCTTCTAGCCGAATTCTTAATCAATTGGAGGATAGGACAATTAATAAAATTGTTTTATTTATTTGTAGTTTTCATGCATTTTTTTCCACAATAACCCCCACAATATTAACTTTGGAACTTGCCGAAATCTGAAATGAAAAACTGTGTCCCAAGATCGAAATTGAAACTTGGAACTGTATGAAGAGATATCTGGCTTGTAAAATTGGAGAAGAGAGCAACAAAAATAACATTTAATAAGATGTAATAGTTATGCATTAATTAACTCGTTCTTTACTTTTACATGTGCAGCAGTCAAATGATTAAAAAGTTGTTTACAATATATGACTCTTTAGGTATTGTAAATTGTGCTTAGTAAACTCGTATACTTTTTGTTTAATTAGTAAAAAGCTTCTGAAAAAAGAATCATATTGCCATCTATGCTTTTTCTTTACATTTTTTTGTTGTCTCTTGTGTTATAGTTTTATTTTCTTTACTATTCTTTTATGGTTATAGATTTTACTCCTGTTTGTTAATTTGACAAATTTCCATACCCTAATTTGGTTTACCATGTTTATTCCTTCGTAACCCTGGCAACTAAACAAAATCCATTGACATGCATAGAAAGAAGAAGAGATTCTTATAAGGCGATATTTATGACATGATGCAACCTTTTATTAACTTATTCTCATGAATCAAGGAACGTGGCTGCTTATCACTTGAAAAATTGACTGCTAAGATAAATGATATGGTGGACCACATAATAATTTTCTTGTCTTACAGGATTCTTGTGTTAGAAACAACAGTTCATTAGTGTTTTAAAATATATAATAATTAGTTAATTGACAACATATAACACTATTATATATTAGTATATGATGAGCATCTGAGAAAATTGAAGAATGATAATAAAAAGAAACCCAGTTCCCAAGAAGCAAAGAAAAATTCAAAAGAAAAGGCTGGCAAATGCGTTGTTGAATACTTGGACACAAATGTTCTACCCTCAGCTATAAACTTGCACTATCACTCTCAAATGGGTTTAGTTTGACGCAAACTAAAGTGACAACTATATCCCTTTATCCTTTACCATATTTAATTAACTAGCTCTCCATCTTCAAAGGTAGCCCTCATGCTAGAGTTTAACAGTTGTACTTTTTATAATGTACAGTCTGTCTTCACACAAAAACTAATATTTAGTTAGGAATCACAATTAAGATTTAATTTAAAGTTAAGATTTTTTTTATAGTAAATGATATTTCTGTTTGTGTAGTATGTTTGAATAACTATCCACAAAATATTCATAAATTTAACTATTATGTCCATCTAGACTTTGACTAGAGATATTAATGATATTTTATAATTATATAATCTTTCAATTCTATTATTATATTTAATTCATCTTGATCTATTAATATCAAACTTAATTTAATATTTAATAGTACTAGTTTGATAAATAATAAAAATTATTATATATATATATATATATACATAAAATTTTTGACACATGTATATTCTTACAAATAACTATTCAGGTTACTACATGTCTTTTTCTCAAGTATAGAGGGGATGCTCGTGAGTGCAGTCTCATTCACTGTAAATATTTCTAATTTTAACCATACATTATCTATCTTAAGTACCTCATGAAGTATACTGAACAACAATTAACAAATAAAAAATTAAACAAGTGCATGTTACATATCTCACTATTATTATTTTTTTGCAGTTTCTTATATATGCATACTGATTGATTAACACACTGATTTGATTATATTGAAGATTTATTATATGTGATCGTGAAAAATGATCACTATATATTACATAAACATATATAAAAGAGTATATGTAACATTTTAAATTTAAAACAATGATACACAAGTATGTATATCCTTATTATTATTATTATTATTATTTTGTCCTGTTATATTAAAGAAACGCAAAAAAAAAAAAAAAAAAGAAAAAAAAAAAAAAAAAATGTATTAGAACCCTACATTACGAAACCCAGAGAAAACTTGCAAAACTAAAACTGAGTTCAAAAGAAAAAGAAAAGGGACCAGCAAATAAGCAAAGTAACTTGAATGACAAATTCTTGCAATTTCTTTTAACTCAATTAAAGTCTCCTATTATTTATATTTTACTCTTTATTTTTTTTAAGAAAAAAGACTTTTTTTTTTTTTTTTACCTTGGCAAAAGAGAGAAAAAATAAAAAATAATTAAAAAAAGAGGAGTCCCATATAGGTGTCCGTTTGTCCCCTTTAAACGCAAATAAACCCTCTTCTGCTTTTCTCTCTCACCACTCAAAACCACAACTTTGTCACACTTTGTGTCTTGAACTCCCTATACTTTCTCACTTCACCCTCTCCATAATTTTCCTTCAACCCTCCCTCCACAACAACCACAAAGCCATGGAAGCTCAAGAGTTCTTCCAGAACACCTTCTACCCTCAATTCCCCTCCGACAACATCGCTCCCTCCACCGCCAACGCCTCCGCCACTGACCACTTCCTCGTTGAAGACTTCTTCGACTTCTCCAACAACGACGACCCTCCCCTCACCGACACCACCTTCGACTCTCTCCCCACCGACCACTCCCCCACCCTAACCACCCTCGGCACCACCACCACCAACTCCAATTTCCCTCCCACCGATGCCCATTTCTCCGGTGACCTCTCTGTCCCGGTACACACGTCTCTCCAAACTCTATACATGTGTTATCTTAACAAACCCAATTGCTGCTTATGTGTGACTCTACACTCTCTCCACCACCCCAAAACTCTAATTTTAATAAATTTAATTCTTTCTTTCTCTCAATTCTCATGCCACGTCCAATTTGTCCTTATTACATCCTGTTGTTAATGTCCCATTTCATTTTCTTTCAATAACATTATAATTTTTTCGGAGATAATAAGAAAGATGAATTATGTGTTGACAGTACGATGATCTTGCTGAATTGGAATGGCTGTCGAAATTCGCTGAGGAATCCTTTTCGAGCGAGGACTTACAGAAGCTGCAGCTGATATCCGGCGCCGGAGTGCAAAAGGATGCCACATCGGAAACGCGTGAGCCGAACCCGGGTTTATTCAACCCGCAAGTATCGGTTCCGGGCAAGGCGAGGAGTAAGCGGACTCGTGGGCCCCCATGCAATTGGACATCGCGGCTCGTTGTGCTCTCTCCGAACACCGTGTCGGAGTCTTTTCATTCGGAGTCCGGTAAGAAGGTGGCGCCGCGGAGGAGGGATGTGAGCGAGGGCTGCAGCGAGGGTCGGAAGTGTCTGCATTGCGCAACGGACAAAACGCCGCAGTGGCGGACCGGGCCCATGGGCCCAAAAACACTCTGCAATGCATGCGGCGTGAGGTACAAGTCCGGGAGGCTGGTGCCCGAGTACAGGCCCGCCGCAAGCCCAACTTTTGTGCTGACAAAGCACTCGAACTCGCACCGGAAAGTGTTGGAGCTGCGGCGGCAGAAGGAAATGGTGAGGGTCCAGCAGGAGCAGTTGCTGCACCTGCAGCATCAGCAGAACATGATGTTCGATGTTCCATCATCCAACGGTGAGGATTACTTGATCCATCAGCAATGGGTCCCTACTTCACACACCTCATCTAATCTCCTCCTAGACTAGGAACCTTCCGGTGGAGCTTCGGGTATTTTGTAGCTACCTACAGTTCTTTTCCTTAATTTCCTACCTAATTTTTCTAGGAATTTATTTTATTTCTTTCTCTGTAACTTCAAATTTTTCACTTTATGCTATATGTAGACTGCTCTCATGTTTCTTCAAGTCATTTTGACAGACTTGAAAACTCTGCAAACTCAACATTTTCCCAATTCATATTTTTCTCTATCTAAATTATGTTATAGGTAAAACATTTTATATATATAACTATAACTTAATACTTACGTCTATTTTTAGTTAGATTTGATTCTAAAACACAGTTTGTACGGTTTCAGTAAATAAGACTAATACTTCAACAAAACTAATTGAAGTGTTTAATAAAAGTACTAGTAGGTAATAACAGTTGCTTTTTGTATGGACCACCTCAACGAATTCTAACTCAATTTTCCGGCACACTGTTAACTATGTCCAAGCAATTAAGGACTTGAACTACCACTGTACCTTTGGAAACCTCCCAATTTCGGAATGTGAGAAAAAAAATAATTTGTATATTGTTTGTGTGCTGTATATTTCATGTGATAGAGGATAAGCATTGGAATGACGTAGAAGATTCAATAGAAAAAAAAAATTGATAGAAAACAATGAAAAAGAAGATGTGACATTTTAGTAATATATGGGTGAGTGATAAAATTGCATGCATATGCATTGATCCCGCATCCATTCATGTCAGGGCATTATTGGTGGCAAATCTAGGTACCAGTCATGTTCCTGAGTAGTCAGCATAAAATTTTCAGTTTTTGGTAAATGCTCCTTTCTCTTATTTTGTTTTTCGTTGTCTTCCTTCAAATAAATCTTCAGTAAAATTGTTGTTGCAGGAAATTACTTTTATCTTTATCTTTTTCTTTTCTTTTAATATTAGAAACTTAATGTGTGTGCATTGTAACTTGAATCCCATCACTATACCTATCATCATATCATACTAATTGCTGTTAGCATTGGAATTCATGTATATTTTACTTGTTTTTATATATATTTACAGAAACACTGTATTTCTTCATATATATAATATATATATTATATTATGTGTAATGTTCTTTTAATTTCTTATATTTTATTTTCTCTTTGTCTTCTTTAAAACACGTAGTTTTATAATTTTTTCTATTGTTATATATATAATTTGTCAAGTGAGAATGATTAAATGCTTTTTTCCAATATTTAGGGTCTGAACCAAATAAGTTGCAATCCTAATAGTCCTTTTTAGACTCAAGGATCATTCTAAAGTACAAAACTCCATTGAAAACATGATCAAAATGATCATCCACCAAACTAAGAATCCTCAGTTAATATTAATGTGCACTACTCCTAAACTATAAGGTTTGAGAATATTCAACAATTTGTCCATTTTCTATTAGAATTTTTCTATGACTAATGCTCATATACAATTTGGTTCAATCACATTCATTAAGGCGTTGTAAACAAAGTATTTTTAAAATAAAATATTAAGTAGACTTTTTTTTTTTTTTGCAATATAAGTCACTCTATTGGTATCATATTTACAGACGTGAGTGTTAAGTGTTTTTATAAGTATTTCCAACCTTATCTTTATCACCCATGGACTTAAAGCAGATATAATGTACTTGAGACTAAGAATGCTTAACTAAATATTTTTTTTTTGGGAATATATAGCAATAATAAATTTAATCAAAATATGAAAACATTATTCAAACTATATATCCAAAATTCTCTTTATAGACTGATTTTAGTGAATTGATGGACCAAATCAGTTCACTGTTAGTTACATTAACAATTTTCTAAAATTATAATAGATGCAAAGGTAATGCATATTATAATAAATCTGAATTTGTAAGACGTTTTAAAAATATTAATTATTTGGAAATGCATTGTATTTATAATTTTAAAATAAAAAAAGTTTTAATTATGTTTTACTTATTTTTTAATAACTTTAATCTGTAAACTAAAACATATTAGAGAAGAGAGGTAGTGGATTAAACAAGAAGAACATCTGTATAAGATGATAGAAAAACAAATATAGAGAGAATTAACATGGGAAGAAGTGAAAAGAGGGTCCCTCTGTGAAACACTAAACAGACATGAGATATTTCATTGTATCACACTTTGATTTCCGCTGCAAGTTCAATATCCACTGAGAGTAAATACGAGGATATTATTATTATTATTATTATTATTATTATTATTATTAAGAGAGTAAGTAAATAAATGTAAGAGTAAACTTGCTTTGTTATTCAAAGTTGAGTGCTTAAGTATAATAGGTTGAATTTTCTTGCCCGTGAAAAAAATTGTTCTTGCTTTATGGATTATTTATCAGAATGTTCTTAGGTCGTTCTCTTTTATTTTATTTTTTTTATTTTTATTTTTATTCTCTTTGCTTTTGAATGTGATGTTGAATAAACATAGTTTATTGTTAAGAAGGTATATCAATTGTTTTATGATATAAGAGCAAGTTGAAAAGTCTTCCTCTTATTTGTTTATTGGTTGTATTCTTCTTGCTTTTTTCTTGTTTTCTTGGTTTTTTTTCTTCTTCTTTCTTTATGGATTCTTCAACTATGAAGATTTTGACATAGACTATTATATCCGTCATCCGAGTATATATTATTTACATCTCAGTAGAAATTCTTGAGTTGGTCTTATGACTTCTCATCTGAATAAATAAAATTATCATTTTTGGAGTTGTAATATGAAAAAAATATCTTTTGTTAAAGAATAAATTAAAGTTTATATATAATAATATTGGTATGTTTGACAATTTCGTATGTTTGAAACTTGGAAGAGGTGCAATTTCATGATTTTTTCATAGATAAATCACAATTTCTATCAACTCATATCACGAAAAATGTGGTGTGTATAGATTTGGTCAAGAATCTCCAGGACGATTTAAAGAATCGATCCTCAAAAAGTAATCATTTTCGCAATTTCAATTTGCTTCAAAGAATGTTACCAAGTTTTATAAAAATTTAAAAATCCTTTGGGAAGAATTGGAGTCCTTGAAACCTATACCAAAATGCACTTGTGACATTACCTATAGTTGTAATATGTCACGGGTATTTGTCGGATATAGAGACTCAGAATATATGATTTGGTTCTTAAAAGGTTTTAGGGAGATATACACTATGAAGACCCAAGTTTTGTTAATGGAACCACTTCCTAATTTGTGAGATATACAGGACAGTTTTATATCCAAGATGATAAGTCTAGCTTAAATGTATAAAGGATTATATTGTGTTCATGGTTATGTTTGCTTGATTGAAGATAAATATCTAATAAATAACATTGTTTTAAACTATAAAAATATTGATATTGATATATGACATTCTAAATTAGGCCATCCTTCAAATTATATTGTAGAACTAATTTGCATAAGTTTTCCTTATGTTTGTTTTAATTTTGAAAAATCTGTGTGATATATATCATTCAGCCAAACATCATAAATTGTCTTTTAAGTTTAGTAATATTAATATTGTGAATTTTTTATCTCATACATGTGGATATATGAGACTTATAGCCATTAACTCCTAAACAAAATCAAGTTTGTAGGTTAATTAAGTCTTTGTATGGTTTAAAATAGGTAGCAGATAGTGATTTGCTAAATTATCCTCATTTCTTAGTTCTATTAGATTCATTCAATTTAGTTTAGAATATTCTTTATAAAAAAAAGACTGCACATACTTTTACTGTTCTTCTTGTTTGTGTAGATGATATCATTCTTGCTGAAAATTTCATGGATGGTAATAAAGACATCAAAATATCTCTAGATTTTAAATTCAAAATTAAAAACTTAGGTTAAGTCAAGTATTTTTCTTCATTTGGAAGTTGTTAGATCTACCAAAGGGATATATGTTTGGTAATGCAAATATGCACTTGACATCTTCTATGAATCTGGAATGCTTAACAACAAGCCTTCTTATACTCTTTTGATGTGTGATATGACTTTCAATATAAATCTTCTCTTCATGATGTTAACTCTTATTGTAAATTTATTTCAAGACTTCTTTACTCAACCAATACTTTCTCATATATTACTTTTGTCGTGTATTTTCTTAATCAATATCAAGAAGTCTATGATTCATTATCATTAAGTTGTTCAATATATTTTTCAATACATTAAATTTAACATTGTACAAGAAATTTTTTTTGCAGTCAAAGATATTCAATTAAAAGTATTTAGTAACTCTTATTCTCTCTTTTTTTTTTATGTGATGTTGAAGAAACACAACTTTATAAATAAAATTTTTATCTTTCAATTTTGTTTTACTTATTTTTTAAGATGCATTTAAAATATTTACATCAATTTTTAGGGTTTGATCTATTTCGGGATTTGTTATTTGTTTTTGTTATTAATCATTACTAAGTATTGTTAAGAAGGTATACCATTTATGACTCTCTCAACCCATTTCACAATGCATGTGACAGAAGATGGAAAAGGGAAACTTCACAGCCATTTCTCCACCTCCATCACTCCCATGTGATCCATGTATTTTGAACTAAGTAGGTGATTGGGTAAGTAATGCAATCGAGAAAAAGAATTTTCATGAATACATTTTATATTATTGTGGGAGTGTATGTACGACCTCAGACAACACAAATCCAGAGGACTATATTTTATGCTATAATATATCATTACTTTATCATACAACGTCTTCCCATCAGTGTTAATTGTATTATATATTATGTTATTAAATTACTCATTTGAATCGCTAAATATGAATCTTCTCTCTTTTGTTCCTTTTTCTTTTGCTTGAAATTGTAGGTTGCGTGTTTTGTTCAGTCAATATATTATAAAAAGTCTCAAAAGAATATGCAGAGAATAAAGCAAAAAAGAAAAGGGGAGAGGGTTATTTAATTTACCCCAATCTTATTTATAAACAAATGCTCAAACTATATTAAATTAATAAGCAATGCATTATTAGACTGAGAGGAAGCTAAGATTGCGGTGGTCACATGACACTCTTCCACTCACTATACCAATGAGTGCTGTACTAATACATAGTACTGTACGTATACGGAGTACTGTACGTATAGATGTATGGCACATACGTACTCACAAGACTTATTCTCTTTACTCACACTACCTTCATGCATTTATTTAAGGCCATCACGTATCTTGTTTTCCATTGTCCCTGTGCACTGATTGAATTGGGAATATTTTTTTCTTCCTCATGCACTCTGAACACCATTTCTCATGAAACATTTTAAAATTGAGGAAAAGAGAAATTGCAATAACTGGCCTAGCTAGGTTCTTCTGGATGAGTGAGAATAAATTTATGAATTAGATAGCCTTATGTAATTAATTAATAGTACAATTAAAATAATGCAAGTCAGATAAAGATTCTTTGACAAGGCATTTTCATGAAAAACTAAGTCAGTAGTTAACTGAAGAAATCAATAAAATATAGCCACTGAACCTTTTTGCCCTACAATATTTTAGGATTTAGGTGTGTATGTGTGGGCTTTTTTTATTTTAATGGGTCAAAAAACTTTCATGTACCTGGACCTCACCTTCCGCAAAAGCCCGAACTAATGAAAGCAGGGTTTTTCTTCCTACATTCTATAACTTCACTATAATGTAATGAAAATCTCCATTGATGTTACAATTTTTCACTATAATTTTTCTTCATTTAACATTCTTAATATTCTATGTCTTGTAACTAATAAAAAAAAACTCTCAAACATATTAATCAATTATCCTCTTGGCTATTTTAAATTTATTTTTTTCCCTTTTGATTTCTTACTTTTGCAAGTTTATGACTTGATTATATACATCATTCAAAATTTATATTTTTCATTCAAATATCGAGCCGCCCAATTTTAACGTGACCCATTTATCTAAAAAAATGCTTAAATAAAAATATGAAATATGGTATAAACCAAATTAGGCATAGTGACAGACGTGTAATCTGAATACATGATTAGTAAGATTGAGAAGATAAAAAATGACCGTTTTTTAAAGTGATAATATAAATAAAGGAGAAGGCCATATTTTCTAAATAAAGAAAGTAAGGTTAGATATCGTTGCCTCCTTAGCTAAGCCACACACATCTTTGACCAAGCTTCATGCAGAAACAACAAGAAGTTGCTTGAAGCCATTCCAATTCCACTGATGAAATGGACAAAACAACCCTTCATATTTACTATTTAGAATATTAAGATCATGGCTAGCAACATGCCATGACATATCCATGGTGGCATTTAAATTTGCAGGTCTTCCAACAAAAACTAATACTGTTCAACTGCATGAGCATGGGGTAGTATTTGCCATGTTCATGAATAGTTTATTCTATGCTCCCTTTCATGATAACCACAACACCCTCCACATTGTAAGAACAGTATAAATAAATTTATCATCTAACATGCATTAAATAAACAAGAATATCAGAAGACACGTTAGGAGGATAAAAAACTATTTTTTATATGCTTGCTTAGGGTGTCCTTATTAAAAAATTGATTCAACATTTATTCATTAATAAGAATTTGAACTTGTTGGAATAAACTAAAATGTTAAAACACTTATTTAAATAAATCATCATTAACTAAAGTTTATTAAGAGTTAAATGCTCACTGAATTCTACTTTACTTTTAGTTACATATCAAAAACTCAATCTTGATACCACTAATTATGTTGAAACAACCACCAATTGGTCTACATAGTAATTAGCAAAGTGACAACAGTTGCGTGTATTATTAGGCATTTTGGATAAATAAAGTAGTAGAGGCTACGAGGTACGAAGGAGTGAGGGTCTCACATGGTCGTGTATGGTTATGGCGGAGACATAGTCTCTTTCGTCAAGGCTGTTTTCAGAGAAGATGGAGACATGTCATTGTTTGTCTACACTTCACTTTATTTACCTGCACATCATGTCCCCAACATAATTTCGTAACTCCACCAGATACCCTCCCACTACTCAAAAGTCGGTTCTCACATACCTACACCTTTTACCTGAATAAATCAACCTCCAACTACACTTACAGATGACACAAGCATATGCACTGATTCTAATACTATTGCTAACAAGTTCAGGAACATGCATGACCAGAAATGATAACCAGGTGAAACAGCAACTTTTTGTTTTTTATTCAGCTTGGCATAGGTTGATCTGTAAAACAATTAATACTGGAACGATCAAACATTTTATGGGAACCATTGCAAAAGACACAAGAAGATCAAAGGATTCTCCCAACTATAAACCCGTTACAGTGAACTGTCAAAATAACTTGAAAATAATTAACAAGTAGAGCATCCCAGCAAAGCAAAAAATGTCTCTAATCTGCCCATCAATGGTCTTCAAAATCTCTTATCGCGGCGTGCTCAGACCCATTTCTGAGAAAATTTCAAAAAGATAAAAATTACATAAGCACAGGCTTACAACAGGAAGTCTCTTCTACACAATAGAATAACTAAGCAAGCACAGCAAGTGACGTTTAACACCAACAGTACCAGAGCAAAACTACAAAGTGACGCAGTTCGACAAAAAATGGCTATGGATATGTAAAATGGCTGAAGCCTAAAGGTAATAAACGTACAAGCTAGCAGCAGGCAGACAGGAATTGAGCTGGAATATGTACACTTAAGTGTTCCATCCTTTGGTTTTATAAGAAAATTGAAAAGAATTAAAGATGAATTATTTGGTTCACATCCCAGATGTGGTTTTACACATTTACTAAGATTCTAATAGTCAAGCTTCTACATTTCAAGTGTCTTTTCTTACATTTTGAATGGGTTTCCAAATGCTATTTTTCACATGGATGAAACCAATGAATTACAAGCATAGCATTGATGTCATCTAAGTTGTTTATTTTGAGAACGCTTAGGAAAAGTATGATTGTGTATGACAGAAACTGTATCAGAATTATAGAGAAAATGGGAAAAGTCCCCTGACCATAGTATGATCAAGCTCACAGAGCTTTGGGGGTCTGCACTTTCCAATGTCCAAAGAACCTAACTCTTCTCAATTGAAAGGATAGGATACCCCTTCTCTCGATCCTCCGTACCATTTAACCAACAGTATGCCTTATTTCGTATTATCCAGCCTCCCAATAACAAAAAAAACTAACTGAATCTAACAATTAACTAAGACCGTTAACTAACATGTACTAAATAGAGTGGCTCACAAGTCATTTGGAGGTTGGGAGAGTCACAACAATCTCCCCTCACCCTTCTGGAAATCAGAATTTTAGTAAGTGGCCTTGTGTTCTGGTCTGTCCTATGTTCTCTCGGCCCTCATTTACTGTTGTGCCCCTTTATCCTCTTTAATTTGATAGCCTTTTGTCGTAGTATATTCTACATTCTGAAACAAGGTCATTCAAGTTTCATCTTTCTCTACGTGTCTTCTTCTATTTTACCATTTTTTAATTCTCTAATTTGGGTTTAAATTTTTGAACATTTATAAACTAACATGTATAATATAAACTTTTTAGTTCATACAATTCAGTACCGAATCTAATCTCAATGTAGCAGCCCCACTATAGCATTTTCAGTGTTTTCCTTCCCAAGGTTTATAACTATACTGAGTAGTTCTTTATTTAGTGTGCAGTATAAAAAATGAAATACATAAGATGTCTTCAGAACGGCAGAAAGGTGAATCTTCACTATCACAAGTGCTACCCCTACAGAAGTTCTAGACAAGAATATGGATAATCCATGATGTATACTTAATGACTTTCTAGATAGGAAAAATTAAATGCAATAATAAGAATCAAAGCTCAGATCTTGGTTTAACAAAAAATATTTTATTGCTTCAAATGTGGTCTATTGTACATACCCTGATATCATTTAGGTACAGATCATATTCTAAATTATGCAACCTAAGTAATCGGTTCTTTAGTCAAATTCAAGAGAAACACTTAGGGGCTTTGGAATGGCAAGTTGGTGGTGAGCATGTGTGCACTTTGCAATGGATAAATCAAGGCTTTCCTGGTTCATATGCATGGCCTTTGAAAGTGACACTCAACAAGCACAAACAACTTACGGAGTGTTTGTTTGTGTTGGAGAGGCCACGGATCAGGTTGTAGGATATGTTTTGCATTTAAAAGATGTAAAGATCATTTGACAAGTTCAGAACCCAAACTTCTCGAGTCTTTTGAGCCCTCAACCTGAAAGCAACGTTTTGCTGCTTTTGCACTGAGTAAAATCTTGCTTCAGTGTATTGATAAAATATTTCCTCTTAACTTAATATTATCTTACTGTTTCAATAATATAAAACAAAAATCATATCCTTTATAGCAATTATAGATCTCAAAGTGATTTTTTATTAACACAACCCACACAACTTTCGTCATGCAAAAGTCATTTTCCAAATAAATGTTTCCAAATATAGTGCATATTTGGATTCACATTGAATCATCCAAAATCATGAAGAAATAACAACTAATGTAATTTTAGATAAATGTTCATATGTTTAGTCTGACTTCAAGTTGTTGTGGGTCCAACATTAATTGAGTTGAAGTAACTTTAGACAGCTTTTGCATTGGATAAAAAAATTCAGAGTTTTACTACTACAAACTAGCTTTTAGAATAAAAACAGCCAAACATAAATCACTTCACTTCAAAATCAGTTATGTGAGTTCAATCAAACTCACATAAATCCATTCACCCAATCCCGCATTTTAACCAAAATCAAGTTTAGAAAAGAATGTTCATTTAAAATAAAGTTTGTAAACTCCAATTCATACACAGCCTTAGAGCTACAATTTTACTGCAATCCAACAGCTACACAGTGTAAATCAGTGAGAAAATAATAAAAGAAAATCACAAAAAATTACGAACTTAAAAGGAAACAATGGACATAGAATGAACTATCACAATGTAAAGTGCTGATATTCTCCTCCAAATATAAATTTCACTGCTCCTAATATTTTACATGCCGCTAAACTTCACTTTAGTTATTCTCCTATCAGCTTTTCACAACGAACATTGATACAATAGTTTTGAGGCTACTCCCTAAGCATAACTACAATCTTATATAGGTTAATGACCCTGCATATGCAAGGTTAAGGCTGCGTACAATGGCACCCCCCATTCCTTCTCATAGCGAGGAGCCTCTGACACAAGAGCACGTCAGTTTTTTTTTTTAGTTTTTTATTCTCCTCTGATTATCAGTTGTTTACAATGACACTATGATTAACAACAGCTCACAGGCCACTCTCAAAGCAAAACTGCAATCTTGTATTGGTTAAAAACAACTTGATAGAAACTTCTTTGTTTTGCTAAAATATAGACACTGCAAGTTGCCTAATCATGAACAGAATGAAACAAGCATTGAGACTCCACGATGCATAATAGATAGGGATGTGGAACTCCACGACATGAGAATGCGGTTAGTTTGAGAAAAACTCATTATGCCTTAGTTTGATAGGGAAGATGGCATAAAGAAAAGAGGAGAAGTACCAATGAAGCTTACAGAGAAGAAAGGGGTAAAAAAGAATTGGAGAAATCAAACGCCGGGGTTGGCACTGCAGAGCATACCCTGGGACAACGACCTCGACCTACTCGAATCTATGCCTAGACAAGAAGTGAGGCGCGCCGATGACACCGCCGAGTGCAGCGGAAGCAGCGACTGCAAGCAAGCAAGCTCCCCACCCACCCACCTGAAATAAAAAACGCAACATAACATAAAATCCAATTGGGTCAAAGAAAAGGGATCACTTGACAGGTGAAACGGACTTGCCTGGCCGTAACGGGAGAACGAGTTTTGAGGAGAAAAGCTGAGGGCGAGGGCTTGGAAGCTGGTTTGGTGATGGTGGATTTGATAATGGAGAATGCTGGTTGCGAAACAGATCTATAACGAGAAGCCATTGCAGCCGCCCGCCAAATTTCAGAGTTAGGGCTTTCACGATTCACAGTTCGGAGAAGGGTTTTGCTGAGGGTTTTGTCCTTTTCACTATTCTTCTTCTTCTTTTTTCCTTTTTCCTTCCTCCTTTCTTTTACTTTTTAATGAAAAAGAAAAAAAAAATTGAGGGAGTTTAGAAGCGAGAGATGAAAAATTAATTAATTTTTTATTAATATTAATCATTAATAAAATTAATGAGGTACCAATAATATAGTAATCCAAAAAAATTACTTTAAAAAGGTTACTTTAATTTTTTTTCTGACTTGCTTACAAAACATAAAATATTACTTCTTTTGTTTCCGTCATGATTGTCAATGTCAAGTTTAATCCGATTAACCTGTTAAGATGTATATACTGGGTTAATTTAACTTTTTCATCAAAAATAGGTTAATTTAATTTAATTTTAGTTTAACTTAAGCTGATTTAAAGTTAGCTACCACAATGTTAACAGGATCATTGACCTGATTATTATTTTTTTTCTTTTACTTTCATTTATTTAATAAATTTGTCTGGGACTAAGTTTAAGTTCAACAGATTTTGAAAATGAGACAGATTCAAATATTTGGTCTTGAAAGAAAACTTTTAAGCAAAATAATTATGTTTTTATTAGTTGAAATTACTCCATAGAGAATTTAAATATTTTTTTAAGAAAATCTATAAATTATTTATACATAATTTAATTGTAATTTATGAAATAAATTTTACTTATTGTCTTGTAAATGTTTGTAAGAAATTTTATCCAAACAAATTCTTATAAATTATATTTTTTTCAATTCTTGATTATTTGGATTTAGCCATTAGGCTTGTACTCAAAATTAAACAAATAATTTTGGTTCCCGATTAAATTAGTCTACTCTAAGTAGAAAAATTATCAATGCATAAACTTGACTGTGTCAAGGTTTACTTTATATTTCTAATTAAAAGCTCTCCTTTCTTTTCCTCATTTTGAATCACACAATAGAAAACGAAACGTGTGCAACGAAGTCAAATATTAAAACTATGTTTATTATAAACTTATATTTTTTAAGTAGAACTTCTAATTGTAAATTATTTTGTTTTAAGCTCAATTTAAATTAAAATGAATTATACGATATTATGTTTTGTAAACAATCTGCACATTATTTTACAAAATCTTTGAATTGATTCACAAATTTAGAAAAAAATATGAAAATTAAAGGACTGAATTTCCCTCCCTTTTATTTTTGTATCCAACAAATATTAGAGGTTTTTTCTTATTTCAATGTGTTATTTTCATGATAAATTACCCATTTGTTCTAATAATCTTAAGACTTAAATAATTCTTTCAGTCATCATCATAACATTAATGAGTTTAGATGTTGGTCCTTATAATTTTTTTATCCTCTAAATTGTGAAATACTGATTTTAGTCCTTATAAATTACGTGAATTTTGATTTTAATTTCTATAAAACATTTTTCTTTGTATTTTAATCTTTTAAAATTTTAAGTCACTATTTTTATTGTTTAATATTCATTTTAAGATAGGTAAACAAAATTTATTTTAGGTGTGACAAAGTGATATAATATGATAACGCTACTATGAGCCACTTATAAAGATCACTTGACATTTTTTTAAAATACATAAACAATTAATCAATGTCATCAAAAATTGTAATTTTCAATTTTAGAGGGACTAACGCTAAGAACTTTTTTTACAAGAACCAAAATCAAAATGCACTAGTTTTAGAGGGGTTACAAACATAATTTTAACTTTTTCTTTTCAAATGTTTTTTTATTTAATATAAAAAATTTGTGTTATTGAAACAAATTTAATAATTAAAAAAAATTAAAAACATAGAAGTTAAAATATTAGAAAGTAAAAACAAAATATTTGTTAGGGAAAGGGCTCCTATTAAGAATTACACCTATTGAACACAACCATACCATAGCCATGTTGCTTAGGCCACTGTAACGATCACTGATCATTCAACTAATGGCGACAAGCTCAGGTATTTATCATATCAGGACATGCTTCAGTAATGCTGTCAAAGCAGGGGCAATCTACCAGTCACTGCATCCACAGATGATTTTGGTCCTGACAAAATAAATGCAGCAACATATTAAGGCATTCCATCAGAAAGCAGCACATTACAAAAGCTGTCAACAAAGAAGAAAGGTAGCAACTTTGAAAAACATCAGCATCAAATCCAAGTTTGTAACGTTCAATTGTTCAATTAATTTGAAAAGCATTTGGATTTTCTAGCACGTGTTTTTGGTTTTACATGACATGCAAGCAACAGGAAGCTTACCTGGTCCAACAGCAAGAACAGTTTTTGATCCTGCTAAAACCTGAACATATAAAAGAGTTAGCAATGATACTATCAAAAGCCACAATGTGAGGATGTTGCCTACTATTAACAATTACTACTAAGTAAAGTCTATGCTAGATTTTTAAGGTGATACTATACTTTATTTTCAGCCAAATATGAAGTATTTACCTGTGTTCTTCCTGCGTCAGCAACAACATATGTAGGAAGGCCAATACTCTCAGCTGCTTCCTTCAGTTTATTCCTGAACAAAAGAGAAGTCATCAATGCAATGTAGGTCTTGTTCTACTGAACAAGTGAATTTACAGTATCCAGATTAAAATCACATGCTTACATCTCTTGTTGATTCCTGCAAGTCACAACTATTTTGGGCTGGCCACACTGTTCCCACTGTCTAAGTAGAGACCGATCACTGCAAAAGTACACGGTGCTCAAGTTTATTACATCAATAAACTTGCTGGTAGAATTTATTAATATATAATAACATGGCTATGAAGTATAGCAAAATCACAGGAATGAAATAACCATCATTTTCATTGTCAAAATGAAAACTTTTAGAACTAAACATGTGAAGTTCCTATTTTCATTTGCTTTAAGGTAAGGAATTTTTCCCTGAGTATAACCAACTTTACGATATGTATCTAAAAAAACTGACAACCATGTCATCCCAATGCTGGATTATGTGAAGTCACAACCATAAAAATCATCATGCAGAGCCCAAAAATAGTCCTGAAGGTTTAACAACATGACACGGTCTTTTAAACATTATATTAACCTAAATGTGGTCTTGTTTCTTCATGAAGAACATGCTGGTGGGTGGATTGGCAGGACTCAGGAGGGCCACTAATTCGAAAGCTAGAAGATGCCCCAATGCTTTGAAATGGACACTTGTCAGAACAAAATTACCTTTGCATTAACTCAGCATACATTCCAGTGGCAGCATCTGCAACAAAATGTGAATGTTAAGGCAGAAACTAGTAAACAAAAAGGATGAAAAAGGTAGTAATAAGGAAACTTGTAATAGGTGGAAAGAGATTCTTGACAAATTTGAGATAACAACACTTCAAAAGTTAACAATAGTTTGATATCTTACGAGCACATTGGGATGCAATCTTTCCAGATTTCATCTTTAAGTCTTGCCGAACAACCAGAACCTGACAAAGAACAGTGCATTTTTTGAAATCAGAAGTGTTTTTTTATACATACAATGGTAGATGTTTCTAACAATGAAAAGGAATGCATGTTACATCTATTTACCCTGCCCATAATTGTTTTGAAACAGAAGAGGAGTTCAATTAATCTAATTATTCATTAATTACATTCATAGATACAGAATTACTTCCAGAAAAGTTAAGAAAAAAAAAATGAAATGGCAAACCATTTTGAGTTCTTGGTCACCATTGCTTGAGACTGAGAGTTTCTCTTGAAGCTTGGTCGATGGCAATTGTTTTCTGGACACGTGATTTCTACTGGGCTTTGATAAATCAAGCAACAACCCAAAAATAAAACCTATAACAAGACCTGGAATGAAGTTCTCTGCCTTGAAACTTCCTGATAACCATTCTCCTCTTTGTTTTTGTTGTTGCTATACAAACAACACCCACAACACTCAGGCAAACAAATAGCATATTTAAGGTACACAGTGTATCAAAACTCACAAAATAGAATTGGCATGGTTCCCAATATGAAAAGGGTAGAAAGAAGTAACTTAAAGATTGGAATTTTGGACCACCCCTTTCCTGGGGGAGAGGTGCGTGGTTGAAAAATGAACTTCCCCGAATAAAACTATGCGGGTATAGTTAAAGAGGGAAAGACCTGTTTTTTTCAGTTGTTGGGACAAAAAAACGCAAAAGAAGACAGATATGGGAGGAGAAAGATATGAACTAACCTTATCCTGGGGTTGATTAGAATTTAGGATTGAAGGGAACATGGAGCTTTTGCAGTGAAGGAAGAAGGAACACGAATGGGTAAATTTCAAATGTCTGAAACTGAAAAGTGGAATTATCTTAGTCTTAGCCCAAAGGGTTTAAGCGGATTTTGAGAGGATGAAGAATTACTGGTGGCTGCTTTGGCCAGTGGAGAAATTTAGGATTGAGTTTTTTGTTTAAGGAAGAAGAAAAGGTTTAATAATATGGTTCTGTGTATATTTTTTTGTATTTTTAACCCCTTAGATTTTTATTTTTTAATCGATTAAAAGTTATATAATTTGAAGGGTGATAAAGATTAATTTTTTTCTTAGTTTTGGTTCAATTGATGATGCACCCTTTCTCTTCGTCTTTTTTGTTATTTGTGAGTTCATACTATCTGAAATTTCTATCTTAATCGTTAACCCCTTTTCTATATATCAGTATTATTTCAATATTTAGACACTAATCTTTTTATGAAGTAATGAATAAGTTTTATGTGAAGTAAGTATATTATATTCTTTAACTTTCCTTTAAATAAAAATTAAAAAATAACTATGTTTGTTTTTCTTTCTCTTCCATGCTTGATTTATTTGTCTCTTAGTTTAAAGAGAATATGTCGAAAGCTCATATTCATTGGAAAGAGCTCCCCAACTCAAAACTCTATATCATATGTAATTATTTATTTGCACTAGTTAAGACTGAAAAAGAAAATATATAAATAAAAATAAAAATTGAAATTTGAGTTGTTTGAATTAAGAAATAAATAAAAATAAAGAGGAATAAACTTGATTTAACTAATAAAAATAAAATAATTATATATATATATATTTGTAAAATAAATTTTTTAAAAAATATATATTAAAAATAATTTTTAAAAATATAAATTATTGTTAAAATGAATTTTAAACTAAAATAATAAATTATTAAAAAATAATAAATAAATAAAAAGTACAGTGATACAAATATATTAAAATTAATTAATTTACCGAATATAAAAATTTATATTAATTAATTTTATTTAATATTTTTATACCTTGTTATAATATAAAACATAAATATAAATAAAATATTAATTAATTTATTTTATATGTTATTTTGACGTTCTTTATTTTAATTATTTGTTTCTATGATATAAATATATATTAATAAAATGTTAAATTAATTTACCTTACTTTGTTAATTATTTTAATATTTTGATTTTAACTATTTATTTAATTATAACATAAAGATATATAAATAAATTATTATTAATATAATTATTAAAAAAATATCAACATTTATAGTATATATATATAAACATAAATTATCAATTATTATAATTAATTATTATTCAAAATATTATGTCATGCATATTTAACTGTTATTTATATAATTATGAAAAAAAATAGTTATAAAATTTTTCAACAATAATGTTTTATTGACCAAACTGTCTTAATTATAAATGTTTGTCTTCCAAATAATATGTAGACAAGGTAAAGGAAAATGCTCATATTTTGCTTCTTTAAAAAAATAAGTTAAAAGACAAGATATTAAATTGAACTAGAAAATGATATTAGTTGGAATGAGTCGTTATTATATTATTTTGACCATTTTACAAAAAGAATTGTGAATTAAGATTTCAAAACATAATTCATTTACAAATATTGATCAAACAATTATCATATGTATTATGATAAAAATAGAAAATAACTAAGTCACATATATCAACAATATTTATAAGTCTCAAACATATTTGAATTGTAATAGATATGTTGGTTTCAAAAGATAAAAAAAAACTATAAAAAATATCCAATCAAGGATTTAGAAACTCCAAAAAAATCATTCCTCTAATATAATTAATATTTTAGTTTCATAAGGAAATCAATTACCTAAGATTGTCAAAAAATATATATATTTCAATTAATTGTATCAAGAACGAAATAAAATGGATCAAATTAAAGATAGCATTATTTGCATATTCAAATATTATTACATGTTATAGAGGATCTTACATATAAAAACTAAAATCTATTAAAAATTGTGTAGTTGTAAAAGAATGTCCAAAATTACATATAATAGATGTTGTCACAACCCTTTTGTATACTCAATAATATAAATTTTAAAAATGAAATTGAATAAATCTCTATGAATTAAAGTAATTAGGAGATATGTGATATAATAATTTCAAAGAGTATCTGTTAAAATAAATATATACACATAATATTGCTTATCTTTGTATTTATATAAATTTGTCATAAGTATTATTAGGTGGCGATAGTTTAACACTACTTTGTATTTGTAGATGACATGAACACCATTAAATTTTTTAAAATATTTACAAAGACAAATATTTAAAAAAGAAAATTGGAAATGAAGATATTGAAAAGATGAAGTTTTGTTTGAGAATACAGTTTTTATATTTATAAAATATTTTTTTTTATTAAGAGACTTAAGAAAGGTGTTTATGTTATATATGGATTAAACATATATGAATTATGTGTTTCAATTATTATAATGTACTTTAGATGTAGACAAAGATCTTGACCTCGATATAAAGATAAAGAACTTCTTAACTCTAAAGTATTATATCTTAATAATAGAGAGCACGCTAATGTATCTTGTACTAATATATCTTGCTGTCTAACTACACTTTTTAACAAATGATAATTTTTCACCCAACAAAAGACCTTGAAACAGAACAAAGAACATATTTTATTATCTTAAGGATATTACATGAGTTCATTTTATTAAAGTTTTTTAAATTAATTTGAGATATTTTATTCAAAATATATAAGATACTCTTACTTTGTCTTCTGAAAAAAAAAGAGTCTCAATTGATTACATGTGAAAATATGATGTATATATTGTTTAGTTGTAACGATAATCATAAAAGATATAACGAGATATATCTTTTTTAAAAAATGCATATAAGTTTAAAAAGATTCAAGACACATGTGTTTCAAATTTGTTGTAGTGAAATTTTAGTAGATTTTTTTTTTTTAAAAGTCTTTATTCAATGATTTTCTGATAATGCTTTTAATAAGGCAGATAATAACGTATTGAGAAATCATACTATTTTTTTAATACTATTATGTTTTTATCCCACATTATTTTTTCTTTTAAGAAAGGCACATCATAAAATAATCAATATCAAACAATTATTATAAATAATAATTAAGTAGTTTTCCAATTACTTTTTATATTCTATCTTTAATTTTCTCAATTAGATGATAACACTTGCTTATAACTTAATTTACATTACTTACATGTATACTACCCATTTGATGAAAGTAGAAAAAAAATCAGTCTCTTATTCTATTATCAAAAATTATAATTTTTATGGCACTTTTTTCTGAACTTCTTATTTATCGCTAATTTTGTGACTTTTAGTTAAACCGATATTGGAATATTTTAGTTCGCATACTCTATACTATTCTCTCACAGCACCTCAAAATGATACTAATTCTATTTCAGTATTGTACTAATTATTTTTGCAGCTCATCTGAAATTTAAGATGAATAAACTTTAAAAAATTTAAAATAGTTAGAAAAACTAGCCAAAACTACATATACAATTGATAAAAAAAATATTTTACTTTTATATAATTTAAAAAACTAAAATTTTAGAATTTATAAACAAGCTAGCTGTAGAATTTGGTATAACTTTTTATCCATTTGATTTCATGATCCATTTTTTTTTTCTCGATTTTAAATTAAATATTTTTTACTTAAAATTTGTCAATATAATTACAAATATATAAAATGAAGTTCAATATGTTTTCATCTATTTTTATTTGAAATTTTTGATAAATTAAAGAAAATACACAATTTCTTTTATTTTATGATCAAATTATTACCCATCAAAATAAAAATAGTTGCTAGAAACATATATGCTTTTTCTCATAGATAACACTTTTCTCTTAAAAATATATTCAAACAGAGTTTGAAATTAACAGGGGCGGTAACCCTAATCCCTATGCACAAATTGAGAGTAATCTCCATTTTTCTTGAATTCTCATTTTCTCTTCCATTTTCCATTCCTTCGGGTCACTCCTTTATCTTCTTCTTTTGCTTTCTCGTATTTTAGTAATGTGCACAAAACCAATTTCACTGTGACCAAATTGCGCAGCTCTGACTTAGTATGTGACTTGTGGTAAGAGAGAATTGCTTGTCAGGTTCGTCCTATTACAAAACTTCTTCACTTTCGTAGTTTGTTGTTGATTATTGTGGAAGCAAAAGCTCTTGAGAAGTTATGTTGCAAGATACAACTAGGTTTCACATCCATTTTGTGTGACAAAATATGCAAAAGGTTATAAAAGTGCTAATAACTAATACAAACATATTTTATTGCGTGTTGGCTCAATCTCTAGTTTCGCCAGGTCAAATTATTCCTTTTTATTGTTTGCTTGGATCTTATTTGTTGTCCTCATTCTGTTGTTTTGTTTGTCAATATTCATTTGGGGATGTTATTTGTGTTTATTTACCACTATATTTAAGGCTAAGAGTAGCTTTCCCAACAGAAGTGTGAAAGTTAGCTGATAAGGAAAAAAAAAAAAAAACTCACTAGTCTACTTCATCTCTTTTAAACTATGCAGTGTTGAAATTTTTGGTAGCAAAGCTGAAGCATTGTTATATAGAAATAATGTGGCTAGAGTTGGGGATTGGGGGAAAAAGGGTTTGATTTTTGGTCTCCTGGATCTCTTTTAGATGTGTAAGTGTAATTATATCTATTTGTGTTTATGTTTAAATGACTGAGTCAGTGGATTGTTTATAGGTCATCTTATTACCTTTTAGAATAGCATTTTAAAGGTTCGGGCAGAGTCAAAATTGTCCATCTGCAGTCTCAAATTAGATGTCCTCTACTGTTCTGCCTCACACTTAAGATCCGTTTGCTTAGCTTATTTGAATATCTTGATCACTAGCAGCAGACTTGCATTTGTGACCTTGCAACATGGCAACTCTTTGTTTAAGATCTGTGATATGCTCCATGTCTGCTTCATATATATTTTTCTTTCAACATATATTTTACAATCTCAAACTCAGTGAGTACTTTTGCATAGTCAGCAACTTGGGCCTTGAATCATCTGATTCTTAGACAGCAAGGTTTAAACCCTCATATTGAAAATCTTTGCCTCTATTACTTCTGTTACAAGCATTTTTTATCTCTATTCTTGATATTTGATATATACATCATAATGTGCAATTTTTATCTGCTTGAAAATGGGTTATTTATTAGCTTCTGCATAAGTTTACACTTTACTACTATTTATGTCAATGTTCAGAGTAAGACTCTCCTTATATCTTTATATCTGTCATCTGTTTTAGAAAACATATCCATATATTCTGTCGTGTATAGGCAGTGTTACAATATTTTTCAAGTTTCTTAGACCTGGTTAGTGTAATATGCCTAAACGCACTTTTGGGCATAACATAACCCTGTTTTATATACAATAACATAAATAGAAATTGTATACTGAATAATAGTTTAAATTAATAAAGGGTAAAATATAATGTATTGTGATAAAACCTGTACTTTCATACCAGAGAGTTGTGCAACTCCAATGGGCCAATACTATATACACTGTTCTGAGGAGTTTATCTTCCCCTCAACTTTTTTTCCACGGTAAAACAAGATATATCTAAAGCACTTAAACCCATCTATTAAACTCTTGAAAAAATTATAACAGTTCACTTTTTAAAAATTATTCCTTATCATAGGCTGATATTTATTAAAACTCATAAAATATTTTAAATATTATTTCCTATTTAACAAGCCACACTTAATATATTTATTTTTTAATTAATTTTAACTAATAGCATATAATGTTAAAAATAACGTGTTCAAACATATATTATTAGAACTCTTTCCATTTGTTGGTAATATTTAAAAGCTACTTTTAAGTATATATTCATTTTTTTTTCTTTCTATCATCTTTCGATCGTATTTTCTTGTTATCTCTCCTTTTCTTTTTTATCATACATATCCCTTATCTATGATTTTCTCTTTTTCTATCAGAAACTTCTGACACCGTTGGATTTTTTTAGAAAATATTTTGTAATTTCTTTTCCTCTTGGACTTTATATATTATTATTTTTTTCACAGAAAAAAAAAATATCTTAATGGGGATGTAAGGAAATTGTCTGACTCAAACCAAGTGCGTAGAAGAGACAATTTGGTCCCACTTTGTCACTATGTCCAGTCAATTCCAAGAGCACCTTCACTAGAGTGTTAAGCATTTCTAACAACTTGGCAATCTAGCTACCTTCTCTAAGTTATATAATAGTATCTGAAGTCGAGATTCTTGATTTTTAAGGGTTTTTCCTTTATCAAGTTCGAATTATTATCTACGTCACACGAATCTTGAAGAATTGTATCTGATCGACAAAATGCATATTTTAAAACTAATTTGATGTTTAGATACAGAAGAATACAATGTATTTTTTTTTATGATTCAAAAACTATATGCTCATCATTTGTTTGAATCAATTCAACCATTTATGAATCACATATGTACTAAATCATAATGCTCCCACTGTCATTTTTATTAGGTTATCGTGTTAATTAGGATTAGGGAAGACATCATCGTTGCAGTGAAATTGAAGGGATGTCGACAAAAGAGTCTAGGAACTACTAGGAAGAGAGAAGAGGAATGAAAAAAAAAAACTGTATCATGAGATGTTAAACGTTTTACTGTTGAGTTTATTTATTAGTGCGCAAGTATCTGGATCTGTTCTTATACTTCAACCAAAGTGCATAAGAACTCCTCATAGCAAGTCAACATAGTAGAAATTTCAAATTTGAAGCCCTCATTTACAAAACCATTCATACATTCATAAGTGTTAAATTGAATATGGCGAAGTAAATAAGAAAGTGTGCATTGTACGTATGAGTTACAGGTCTTGGGGTGTATTGCTAAAGCGTGCTGCATGGTTTACCACCATTGTAGGGAGAAAAGGGAAGTTGGCAAGTAAAGGTTTGGAATTGTACACCTTACAAAATTCCCTGCCCCATCATCCATTCTTATTCCTTCACGTGTCCCCCAAAATTACACAACGAATCCCAGCCACACCCCTCCTACATAACCCTCAACCAACAACATGTTCTCCTTATCCTAAATCCTTATTCAACTAACCAACAACCTTAATTTCCCCATTTCATTCTTAACTATGGAATCCCATGCCTCCAATTCCAACAACTCTCATTCTAACCATAATAACAACAACAACAACCATCATCCCCATCACCACCACCACCACCCTAGGTTCAAACCCAGCCAACCCATCTCCGACCGAATAGTCCGTGCCCTCCGCCACCGTCTCCGCCTCCTCCACCGTGCCGGCTCCACCTTCTTCATATTCGGTGCCACTGGTAACGTGTACACGGTCACCCTCTCCTCCACGCCCTCCTGCACCTGCCCTGATCGTACAACCCCATGCAAGCACATTCTCTTTGTTTTCATTCGAGTTTTGGGCGTGTCCCTTGATGACGTGTGTCTAAGGAGGAGGACCCTTCGACCCTGCCAGCTCCAACGCCTCCTCGGCACACCCACTTTGCCGGAGGCAGTGGCAGGCGGCAGCCTCCGGCAGAGGTTCCACCAACTCTTCTTTGGTGGAGGGTCAACGAGGCCAAAGATAGAGACGGAAGAGGGTGCCACGTGCCCGGTTTGCCTTGAGGAAATGGGGAAGGAGCAAAACCTGGTTGCATGTGGAACATGCCGTAACCCTATTCATGAAGAGTGCTTGTTGAGGTGGAAGAGAACAAGGGGAAGAAGAACGGCGAGTTGTGTGATTTGTAGAGCGAGGTGGAGGGATAGGGTGGAGCAGGATAAGTATCTGAACCTGTCTGCGTATGTTAGTGAAGATGACATGGGAGAACCTGCTGGGGGACTCTGCACTGGCTGAGTTTAATGTACATATAAGAATGTTTGATGTGGTTAAGGAATCAAAATCAAAGTTAACTGAATGTTTTCTATGTGTAAAGAAGGGTCGGAAATTGTTTATATTGTTTATGTTTCTGTAGTTGATACTTCTTTTTCTAGCAATTAGCAGTGTATTATCTGCAGCAAGAGCAGCACAATAAATCCAACATCTGTTCAATTCTAGTATCCCAAGTACAAAAGTTTCCTTCCTTTTGTTTTCGAAAGAAAGATACTTTGAAACCATGAAAGGTAAAAACATTCATTTGGCCATCCATTATAATAATATAATAATATATGTCATGATTAAAATATTAATTTATTAAGCTGTTATGGAAGTGTAGTTTTTTTTAGTGTCAAGATATCAGACCTTTTCGAAAATTAAGCCACTGTCAAAATTAATTATAATGCTGATTATGAGAAAATTGAAAATTTCTATTTTTGAATAAATAGAACTGATTTCAAGTGACTAGCTAAATTTTTAAGATACAGATTATATCTAATCTTTTTTAAATAAAATGTTGTTGAAATATTAGTTCGTTTAAAATTATTTTTCGTTGATTGGACCAAATTTTAAATTAAATGAAACTAAACTAATAAATATTTTAACTTATTTCCATCCTTTTCACTATTTAAGAAACAAAGATATAGAATATTATGGCATGTATTTTTATTCTTTTTTCAATGAAATGTTTTAAGATCGTTTTCTAAATAAATCTCCAATATAATTCAAAGTACATTTAGTAATATTTGACTTTAAAACTATAATTATTTAAAAAAAACTTCTCTAAAATTTAATGAATATTTATATTTATATTTAAAATTCATAACGATTAATAGTTAGTTTTTTAGGTGAATACATTTTCTTACTATTTTAAATAAATAATAATAATAATAACTATTATTAATTTAACTATTTTTATAAGTAATTATAGAAATTAAATTCTTATTTCATTTAGCATATTTGTTTTAAAAAATTAAAAAATAAGACAAAGAGGATAAACATTTTTACAAATCTTTAATTATAGCTTTATTTTTTATATTTTGGTAACTTTTTTATTATAATAATAGCCATATAAAAAATTGCAATTGTATTTATTGTATTTTATCATAGTAAATGTGTGGACGTAATATTTCCACTAGTTTTAAATAAAATCAATAAAAATAAAATTTATTGACTTAAAAACAACGAAATACAACGAAAGGTTCTTTCAAACTGCACTCATGTCTCTTTTTTTTAATTTTTTATTTTAAACATTAGATTAATTAGTATAGTTTTAAAATTTATGAGGATAATTGGTTTAACTTATTTTATGAGAGAAGTTTCTATTATATAAATTTTTATATATTTAACAAGTATTTGGTAAATTATACGCTGATTTGAATAAATGAAAAATAAATTTAAATCATAAAAAATCAATTTATCACTATTTGAAAATATGTTTATATATGATTATATATATATATATATATATATATATATATATATATATATATATATTTAAAAGATAAAAAAGTCGAAATTGATGTTTTAACCAAAAAATTAAATCATTCTTAAATATTTAAAGACAATATAAATGGATTGATTTAATAATAAAAACACTTCCAATCATGTATAATATTACTTCATTTAAAATTAAAACTTATAATTTTAATAAATTTTAAATTAACGTTAATATAATTTCCTTTTCTTGTCATCTTTCGGATTTATTTATGAGAGTCAAGGAATTATTTTATTTTTTTGAATTCTTTATTATTTATTATTTATTGAGTTCTGTATTACATGCGTTGGGATAAACAGAGCGTGTGTTTTGGCTCTGCGAGTTGTCATCGGAAGCAATGGAAGACGCCGGAAAACCTCCGAAGTCCGGCAACCTGTCGCGTAAGGTGGTTGATTTGGCTGCGGGAGAAGCACACAATCTCATTCTTACTGGTGAGTAACCCAATTCATTTTTTTTTTTGTGAAAGGAAATTGAAATCTCAAGTTTCATTGTTTTGGTGTGAAGGGTTGAATTGTTTACTGTGGTTTGCAGGGGATGGAAGTGTGTACAGTTGGGGTAGGGGAATGTTTGGACGGATTGGGAATGGCTCAGAAAAGGACGAGCTTTTTCCAGTTCAACTCAACTTTGGAAACCCAAATCCAAATGGAACACAAGACACTGTCAAGATAGTGGGAATTGCTGCTGGAGCTTATCATAGTCTCGCTCTTGCAGGTTATCCAATACATAAGTTATTCACATACAATTTCAATTTTCATTCAAAGAACAATGTTAAAAGAATCTGTATGTCATACAATGATACAAACATTAATGCCTGTTTGGTCCCATGCTCACAAACAAAACTTGCTTAAGTGACTTGCAAAATCTAAAACTAAGAAGATTTGCTTTTACTTCAGATACAATTTTGATGTGGATCCAAACACAGTAATTACTCACTGGTACTATAAAAGCCAAATAATTTGAAAAGGGTTATATGACTGCATTTGTGATTGTGTATTGTTTTCTTTTTATGCTGGAAGTTTCGGAATGTTATTTTAGTTTCATACATCATACCTTGTTTCTCTTTTGCTGAATTCTTAGGTCACCTGGAAAAAACAAATGAAAACTTCATTAGAATGTAGTATAGTAACTTACTTCCTCAGCTTATTATTAATAAGAGGAACAGTTTATCTTTTTTTTTGGAGAAATAAATTTTCATCTTGAATGCTTCATAAGGAGCAGGTGACCTCCTGCAGTATAATTTCATTTTCATTGGTGTTTGCTGAAACGTGAGTGTAGAAGTCAAATCATAAAGTGTTGTCTGCTAATATATTACCATGTTTTTCTAATACACATTAAGAGACATTTGCTATTTTATTAACTGCATTTTTAAAAGTAACCTGACATGCATGCAGGCTACTGTTGCACTGGTAAGTAATAGTGGTTAAGATAAAGTCTATGAAAATGATTTAGGTGAAAATGAAATAATTCAAAGTGAATAAATGTACGTGTTCAATATTTCTAATTTTTTTGCTTTTGGTCTAAGAGCTAGACTTTGCTAACAAGGGACAGATTTCCATATTTAAATTTTTTTCCCTTGATGGTAACCCAAGCTAAAGTTGCCCAATTATTATAACCTTGTTACTAAACTTTCATAAGAGGAACTAGTGTGCGCTTGCATTTAGATTTGTCAAACAGATATGAAACACCGTGCGTGTTGGTTATCTATTGTAGCTTAGGCTGGTTCTTCTGATTTGAATTTGAAGGTATCTAATTCTTTAGTCTGTGTTCACAGAAGATGGAGCTGTTTGGTCTTGGGGTTACAATTTCTGTATCCTTAATGTGCTTGGAATCCCTTGGTTCATCTCAGTTAATATACATTGCTTGTTTTTACTTTAGAAGTTTGTTGAATTTATGTTCTGTACTAGCACCTACACCCTTGACTACTGTACGGATGGTCAACTTGGTACAAATGGAGAGGAATCACATGACCATGAAGTTGCTGCTGGAGACTATTCTTTAGTGCCCCGCTTACTCAACAGGTTTGTTGAATTGCAACCCGTCAATTCTTCATCGGGTGTGTCTGAAGCAGAAGCCAAAACATCGAAGGTATAACTCGAATTGCATGCATTTTCTTAATCTAAAACGTAAACCAAGGTGACTCCATAATTGATATATTCTAAACCGTTCAACTTTCGCAGATATGTGCTGTCAAAGCTGGAGGAATGATGTCTCTGGCTATTGATAACCGTGGGACCCTGTGGATGTGGGGAAACTGCCCACAACAAACCAAAGAAGGTGAGTTAGCCCTTGTAAGCAGTTTCACTCCAACTCCAGTTAGGGATTTTCAGGGTCGATCTGTTGTCAAGGTTGCATGTGGAAATGAGCATGTGGTAGTGCTGGTTAGTGCTGGGGAATCATACAATGGTGAGGATCTAGTATGCTACTCTTGGGGTTATAACACCCGTGGCCAATTAGGCTTGGGGGATAGAGAGAGCAGGCTGCATCCGGAAGTTGTTAAAACATTTGATGAGGAGTCATCACCCTATGAGGTGGCATGTGGTGCCTGTCACACTGCTTTGCTCACTCGTATAAAGAAAACTAGTGACACATTGGACAGCACATGCTGGACCTTTGGCCTTGGAGATAATGGCCAGCTTGGCCATGGAACAACACAAAGCACATTATTTCCTACACCTGTTAAAGAATTGCCACAAAGTGTATCCCTTATTTCTGTTGACTGTGGTTTGTTTCATACAAGCGTGGTTTCCTCAGGTGGGGATGTGTGGTCATGGGGAATGGAGAAGGGTCTTGGCTTATGCCCTGATGCTAGTCGAGCTGGAACAGATTCTGGTGATGCACTGTCTCCCCGTCTTATGTCATGGAAGCCAAATCAACCTAAATTTCCAGATCCAGTTAAACTTGCATGTGGAGCCGCACATACTGTTATAGTTGCGAAAGGGGGGTATAGAATGTGGTCTTGGGGTAGGGGAAGAAGTGGAGTTCTTGGTGATGGTAATGGAGTAGATTGTTACACTCCAACGCTCGTACTATGGCCTCAAATGATGGAGGACTCTGAGGAAGAGGAAGTAAAAAGCAATGGTGAGCAAGATAAGGCTGGAGAAAAGGAGACTGAAGCAACAACTGAAGTTGAAGAGAAACTATCCTCAGCATTGAATGAGCTGAAGCTGCTTCAAACAAAGCTGTCTGTGATGAAAAAATATGCGAGTATACTTCATGGTTCTGTTTTTGGAAAGCCTTTTGACGAGCAAGATATTCCTGATTCATTGCAGAATTCAGATTCATTTGACATTGGAAAAGAATGGAAGAAGATGTTAGGGACAGCAGATCATAGGAAGCTAATTAGGTTGGAAATGTTTTACCGAGACATGCTTGCTGGAGTAAAAGATGAACTAATGAGGAGAAAGATCAAGGAAATTGTGAAGGAGTGTCTCCAATCTCCGGAGGTGTAAAATTAGTACGTAAAAGTAAAACAAGATATCATTCCGAACAAAAGGCTTTCACGTAAAAAGTTTAAGCTATTTGATCATTCCATTGTGCACCCTTGGTATGTCCATTTATTACTCACTCTATTTCATCATCCACTTGTTTAATTCGATACCACATTATCTGTATCGGAATCTTCCCATCCAAAACCTCACCTGCCTTCCGTTATACGGTATGTCTTTGCTCATAAATGACGCTTACCACGGGGACAAACCGAAAATGACATCGTTGTTCATTTGCGTATCAATTTTACATTCTTAGTTTCTTACAATACCAGATATAAAACGGGAACAAAAAAAAAACATTACAGAATAGATTTCATTTTTATTTTTTATCAAACCAGAAAAGAAAATAGTGTGACAATTCATATATCCAATTTCCTGACCCACATCACATTTTTATACTAATAATGTTAAACTTCTCTTCTTTTTTCACTTCTACATTTAACAGATATTTTTCCTTTTTTTTCAAATCATGAGTGTGAAGTTAACTGAATTTGCTGGCGCAAGTGCCTATAAATAATTCAGAAATTTATGTCACTGCGGCATTATGTAACTTTGGCTATTACTTTCATATTTTTATTTTTTGGTGGGTCACTAAAGTGTAAAATATGTGATGAAGTGTACAATAAGAGAAATCAATTATTCCGGTGGCGCTAGATTATGTGTACCCGGTCGTTGCGTTTTACAAGATCAAGCAGCTAAAGGTGTTTTAGCTGTCCGCACATGGCACATCTCAACACTCCCGACCAGAAACTTCCTTCGGATAACTCCAAAAATAAAAAATGTCTGACTAAAGAAGGATGTATGTATAACACAAAAAGTACTGAATTAGCATATATATACAATGTTAAATCCCAGTTTACAATCAACGCCGGCCTTTTCATTCATACTAAGAAAAAGTTGCATAAACTTCAATCAACAAATGGGCTATTATACAATTCCTGCATTTCATACTAGTAGAAGGGGCAACCCAATCCAAAGGAATTTAACAAAAGAATACTGAGAATGTAGATACTATTTTCATATTATATAGAGAACTCTCATGATTAAAGGAGAAATTAAGCTAAACACAGAATAAAGCACCGTGAGATATCTCTAATTATAATTAATGAATCAGAAAGAATATCCAACTACCTTCGCAACTAAGCCAGCCATAATCATGGCCCACATTTATGCTGCCTCACTTCAACTTGGAGAATACGCTGCCGGTAGCACTAAGCCTCCGGAAAATATTCCCAATGTCTTGCAGGACGGCCCCATCCTGATGTAGGTCTTGCTCAACAATTCACATAAATTACCTGCTTGGCAACGTTGCACTCAACACCAGCAGAACCAGACAGTTAACAGATTGCATCTCCCAATCCCAGTACATTATAGTTTTTCATTCCATTAACTGGTTCTCAAGGTTGTTAAAGTTTCTTAGGTAGATCGTATGCCTTTTTCAGAAACTTGGAAGCTGATTCATCATTTCTATAGCATAGAACACGTAACAATGTGTTTGGTTCTGACGGATTCCACTGTCCTGAAGTGGGAGGTAATGGAAGTTTAGACCTGGCGGAGGATTTATACGTCTCCATGGTCAACCGTCTAAACTGCTCAATGAGGGTCTCTGTGTCAGTTCTGAAAAGGGGAAGGATAGACCTCGCAGTTGTTGAAAACTTATCTATTAATTCAGAAGGCAAACCATCCCCATTTGCCCAAAACAATTCCTTGAGAAATTTGAAATCATCCTCGATGATCTGAGAGTCCTTCCGGGTAAAAGCACGTGCGGGACCTCCAGCAAGCAATACAAGCAAGAATCCATCAAAGGAAGCTCTCATTATTTCAGTAACAATTCTTGTGCGTATTCTTTCATGAACAGTATCTGAAATGAACATTAACTTCCGCTCAAGTTCCTGAAGATATGGCTCAATTCTTGAAGATGCCGGATCCCCAACATACAAACCATCCAATAAAACATGGCCTAGATCATGGAAGACAATTCTATACGCTGCAGCCTCGCAGAGTTGCTGAATTCCTTCAAGACACGCAGCTGGAGATAGTTCAAACTTCTTTGCTAATCCATTTGAAAAATCTTCCACGTGAGCAGATTCAGAGTTCCGCAGAAGGGTAATTATTCGTTTTTCCAGAACATCAAATTCACCCAGGATCCATTGCAAAGTATTTATGCGAACACAGAGTTGTGGTATTCCAGAAGAGCTATCCCCATTTGTTGCAACCTGAGGGTTTCTCTTCTGAGGATTTGGAGATTTATCTTTTTTCTTCCCAAAGCCCTGAAACTTTGAACCGATAGTGCACCTGGTCAACGCTGGCATTGTTGGAAGAAATGTGTTTCGTGATCCTGAATATTAAAACAAAGAATAGTTACTAAAGATGCCAAATATCAAAGCTCGAGTGCTCAACTATAAAATCTCAACATTATTTACCACAGCCAGATTTTGCTTTGATGACATAATACTGAAGGCATTTGTCAAGGCCATTCATCACTTCAGGAAGCATTGCAGGATGCATGGGTATTGGAAGCTGAAAGAAAGCATCCAAGGTCTCATTTATAATTCGCAAAACATCAACAGCAGATGGAGCATATCCTTCCTGATTTGCTTGAGGACTCCAAACCTATAACACAGTAAACTAAGTTAGTTCATGACATGGGCCTTCAATTAATTCAGATAACCAGAAAACATGAACATTAATCACGTGCATAAATGAACATGCTATCTCTAATCAATTAAGACAATTTCATCATGCAAAGAAATACACAACATACAAATGTTCAGAAATGAATTTATGATGTTTGATCTGTAAAATCACGAGTCCAAGGGTGTGTTTGGACAAACAACTTAACTAAGTGCTTATCCAACAAGTTCCTATCACACGAGAGCTTTTGCTATATATTTGACAATAAAAACATCAAAATAAGCTGAAGTGCTTATTTTGATAATCTTAACCAAGAAGCTTATAGTTCTCTTCAAAGAGTTTCTAGGAGTCATAAGTTCTTTTCAAAATCTCAAATAATCTCCATAAATGTTCTTCCATGCCCCTCCTAATTTGTATCAAAATGTTCATCCGCAACAATTGTTATAGGTAATAGTGTCAATGAAAATAATCAACTGGTAACAGAGAAAAAAAAAAGATAACGGATGCAAACCTCTTGCTGCAGATTTCTATCGACCCACTCCTTTAGTCTGTCAATTCTAGTTTTAATCCATATTTTCACAAGATTAGCAATTGCCCCTTCAGCCTCATAAGGAGGCATCTCACGGATAATTGCTTTACCACCATCGTCGCTTTCCACCGAATCCTCCACTGCTATCTGCACAAGGTCTTTCTCCAACTGATCGGCAGCTCTCAATACTTGAACCGCATCAGGTGTCAACTCTGTGATACCTGATATGAACTGCTTTAATTCGTTTCCATAGCATGAGTGAAGGGTGGCCACAGCAATTCCTGCTGCCAAAGGATGCCACCTCTTAAGTATTGGACTGAAGACTTGTTTTTCATTGGTTGCCAGGCTACCCACATCCTTTGCAAGGATGGCAAGGACAGGGAGAGCATTTGGCTGATTTTTGGATGCTCTCCTGCTGGAGTCTGCCTTCTCCATTATCTACGCAGCAGCAAAACAAGGACATTTTAACATATGCATCCAATAAAATACAGAGAGGCTGATAGATGAAGAATTTAACATGAATACTAAAGGCATAAATGTAATTTACGATCAAAATCTATTATCACAACCAAACTATCCATTAGACCACATATGGATATTCAAACCTTAGTTCCCTATAGACCTTGTACAGTATGTCGTCTAGTTTACCCACTTGCAATCACCTCGAATAGCAGTTTGCATATCAATATAATTTCACACTGATTTTATAATAAGTAAAAAAAGTGCAGAAGCTATATTGTCATATGCGACACACTGGTGATTTAAAGTGTTGTTTTTAACCCCAATATCCCTCTTCGAGCACTATTGCAATCCAAGTAGATGATAAACATCAAGTCATTTACTAAATGGAAAAAACGGGTGACAGATGAACTTGCCTGGGCAAAAGCAGTGCGTAGTGATGACCTGATGTAGGTTTCAATTCTTTCGCGTGCCACATTGACTTCATTTCTTCTCCTCCGGCGATACTCATTTGATATATCCTCAACCAAAATCTTAGCTGCTGCAACCCCTAAAGAGACTATGCCCTGCATGGTTTCAACATTTCCCCGGTCAAAAGTTTCATGATATGCAAGGAGCCTTTTCTCAGCCCACCCCAATATTGAAGTCAACGTAGAACTCAAAACTTTGGAATATTCTGCATCTTTTGTTGTCTTTGCATCTTTTGCAACTTCTGCCAGCTGGCCATCAGCAGCAGATAGCAGTTCCAAATCCACCTGGCCAGTCACAACGAACCGGTGAAACAAAACCCAAGTGAAACAAAGATTATGCAACGTCTGATTTAACCCAAGGATACCCCAGGTCTTCTTGATTTGTTCCATCAGCTCATCAAATTCCTCAATAATAGACGATTCATCATTAGCATCAAAGCATGATTGCAAAAGCATTTCATAAAGCCGCAGATTCAGAGGAATCCCATCTGCCCAGTGACATGAATCAGCATAAGATCCATCATACGACCTATTTGCAAGAGACATGACGGCACTACGAAGAACCTGCATAGACTCAGTATTCTTCCCGGTTTCGATAGGCTTATCCAATGCAGCATGAATAATCTGCCGCAGCCGCTGTGCCGCAGAATTCGACTTATCCAAGGGCATTTGTGGATGCAAAATCAAACCAGCCTCGAGAACCTTCAAGGTTCTTTTCTGCCACTCAACATACTCTTGCTGATCAGTAAAATCCGAAGCCTTGAGTTGCTGCAGCAACTCAAGCGGAACCACCACAGACTCAATCCTTCTTCCAACCTACAACGAACAAACACTCAATTAAGCTTCAATGACACAATATTGATTCATATATCGAGCAATTCAACACACGCAACAATTAAGAGCAAGTTAACTAGCACTTCGTGAATATGATTATTCGAGCACGTGTCAGTTATAGTCGGATCAAAGTAACAATCACGCGAAAAATACGACAGAATCCAATAGCAGATAAAAGGATTTTGAACTCTCGGCGACACCAACTGCAGCCGCATTTTTCCGCAATTTCTCGCGATATCAAGGATTGCGTTCAAACCTCAACAGCGGCCGCAATTTAAAACCTCAGTGATAACCGATAAGCAAGTAAAATCGAACCAGATCAACGATCACTTGTCACATGCATTGCAGGAGGCGGGAAAAAACGTGAAGAGTGGATTAAGCGAAGAGTGTTATGACCTGGCCAGCGGAAATCCTGAGAAGAGCGCGTCGCACGCGCGAATCCATGGCTTCGGAAACCCTCATCTGGTTCCGCATGAGTTCTCCGACAGTTAACGGCCGCTTCGGCTTTCCCTGGCCCGAACCGGAAGCCGAACCGGAGCCAGGGCTCTTTCTGGACCCCGAGCCAGGCGATTTCAAGCCGAATGCCTTCTTAACCTTGCTGGCGGCGGTGGAGGTGATGGATCGCTGGAGCGCCGGCGAGTTGGGCGAGTTCTGGCCGGGTGAATTGGCGGAGGAGTGGTTGGGGACGGAACTGAGAGGCTTGCCGGAGGAGGTGCGGCAGGCGGCAACGAAGATCTCGAAGGCCGTTAGGGAGAGGTCGGAATCGGAGAGAGTTGCGGCGAGTTGGCCGAGCGGAGAGGGGAGGTCGTCGGCGGAAGAAAGAGCGGAAGGTTTTGGAGGCATTATCGGCGGCGGCGGCGGCGGCGTTGCGTCTCTCTTTGAATGGCCCAATGAGAGGTCTCTGAAGAGATGAGCCATTGCGAAAACAGAGAGAAAGAAAGGAAAGAAGAAGAAAAGCGGTGAGAGAGAGTGAAGACTATGGACTACATACATACACGGTAAAACTCCCGTTCAGATCAGATAGGGACACTCCCTCTCCTTTCTCTTTTTACTTTTCTTCTTTTCTTTTTTTTTTTATTCAATTTCTTCTTCCTCTTTCTACAACTTTAATATTCACTTATTTTATTTTTATCTTTTTTATTTTTTATTTTTCTCTCCATATTTTCGCCCACTCTTTCTCAACAGATATTTTTTTCTTCCACTTTTTACGATATTTAATTGCATCATGTACAACGAAAAAAACATGTCTAAGTGATATAAGTTTTTTCTTTTCTTTTTATTCTTCATTCAATTTCTTTTATTCTCTTTCTATTTATACTTTGGGTTTGTTTTCTCCATTCTTAATTTTATTTTTGGTCTCTTTCAAAATTAGATCAATTATTGCTATAATAAATTTGTCATTTAGTGTAAATTTCTTTTTTTTTTTCTAAAAATGTATTGACTTTTTATTCGAATTTTAGCTCATTAGTAGTTAGGTGAGAAAACTGATATTTTCAACTAGTTTACTTATTGACTAAGGTTTAAATTTTTATTTACATTGTTTTAACAATTTTGGTGTTTTTTTTTTTTAACTTTCAGTTAAAATGAATTTTCAGTTGCTTTTGGCTTTATATGGAAATCTATGTTTTCTAGATATCGGTAAACATCATTTAAATGATAACTTTAATATTGAGTCTAAAGTATTATTGCCAGATCAGCTGTAGTTGGAACAGAGTAAGACATTATTCATTATATTAACTTTTAGGATGAATATCCTTTTGCGGGAACTATTTGTTAATTATGTTTATATTATATTACGAGAGTAATGAGTATGTGTATTAGGTAAATGGGTATTACATAATATATATAGTTTTAGACCAATAGTGCAGATTCGTTTAATTTTTTCCTTTTTTTAATTGAAGTAATTATTTTAATATATCTTACAATACTTTCTTCCTATTATTTGAATTGTTTCTGACGCAGTGTCTGCAAATTTACGCAGTGATTGAACGCGGGAGCTGAAAATGAATTGAAGAGTTGTATAAAGATTGGGTCAAATTTGAATACGATGGGTAGTGGAAATATTAATAAGTGGTTGAAGCAAGTAAAAGTATAAACATGTATTTGAATAAGTCGTCCTTGTATCTCAGAAAAATAAAGTCACATGGTAAATGTCAAAGTCTACATATATATATATATATATATATATATATATATATATATATATATATATATATATATATATAT
>Ga0099825_1000436_pt1 | contig 43645 bp, 27 predicted proteins | sample SiratroredBW_FD_76838 | JGI IMG/M metagenome (GOLD analysis project Ga0099825, IMG submission 76838) | Root nodule microbial communities of legume samples collected from California, USA - Siratro red BW | ecosystem: Host-associated > Plants > Roots > Nodule | place: USA: California | collected...
AAAAAAAAAAAAAAAAAAAAGTAGATAAAGAAAGATAGAGGTGATGGGGGAAAAGGAAAAGGAAAAAGAAGGCACATTTTGGTAATACTTCCCCTCCTTTATCTTTCTTTAGCTTTATTTTTATTTAAAGAAAGTTGAGTGATGAGGAATCCATGTCCTCCAAGCACTCCCAGACAAAATGAGCTTCAGAGAAGAGCAAAAGCACACTTAGCTTTACGACCCAGAAAAGGAGATTTCAAACAACATAAGTGTAGCTTAGGAAATTGCGTGGTTAGTAACCCAACCCCATTCTATTTCTCTCTCCTACACTTCCTCTTACCCCTACCTTGGTCTCTATATTTAGTGGGGGAGCTTCTCTTCAGGGTGCAACCACAACCCCACATCTTCCTTCTTTCCCTCTCCAAACCACACACTATTATTAGCCACACCTTAATCCCCCCACTCCTTTGCTTCTTTTATGCCAATTCACTAGGGTTTTTGTGGGGCTTCAAACCCCATTTGATTATGACTTACTTCCCTCCACCCTCCTTATATACCACCTCCATCCCCTCCACTCTCACTCTCCTCCTCCAAACAATTCTCTCTTTCTCTTCTTTCATCATCATCTATCAATCATATGTCTATTACTTTGCAAGCTCCTTCTACTCAACCTTTCTTTCTCTATATATCATACATAGCTTCATTTTGTGCATGTGAGTGTTTCATTTCATTACCCTCATGCATCATCATGCATACATATGTGTATGTGCCTGGCTCCCTGTATGCCATTTGCAGAGCTCATCGAGCATCAATGACCTCCGTGGATGGCGTATGAGGAGCCAAGCATATTCCATGTTCATACATGGAGAGGATGATCATGATCTGTGTGGGTGAAAGAGCATGAACAATGATATGTATGAGTTTGAGTTGTTTTTTTGTTTGATAGTTGATTTTTTCTTTTTTTCCTTTGGTTTGTTATTTTAATCATGGATTGTACCGAGTGTTGGGGGTCATGTATGCGGTCTATATATGCATATAGGCCAATTATTCAAGAAAAGCACGGCATTGTCATTTTCAAAGGCACAGGTTGTGCTTCCTCAGGACTCAACAAAGGTACATCTGTTTTATCTTCCTTTTTCATCATTGCAAAACCTTGAATCCAAGACATTTTTCTAGGGTTCTTGCCAGTGATGCATATGTGATCTGCAGAGTGTTGAGTTGGGGAAACATATTCCCTCATTTACCAGCTGGGGGCTCTCAGATGTGGGTGTATTTTTGCTTTTTTTCTCTTTTCTTTAGCTTCAATTTGATAACCATTTCACTACACTTGAAAAGAGGGCATGGGAAAACAGCAAGAACCCCTTGTTACCGTAAATTAGAACTCCTGACAATTAACATGGGAGTTATAAAAAAATTTACTTCCTCACCCTTCTTGTTACCATGCTTGTCTGTCTCATGGACATTTCATATGACCTCTGATTATACCAAAACAATAGCCTCAAAAGAAGCAACACTGTGTCATATAGTATACAGTTACATACAGTCATCTATTCATATCATTATTCTAATCATTTTATTTTAATAGTCCTTAGCCATTAAATATATCTATATATATTGAAGAAAATTGCTAGCTACATAATCTCTGCTAATTTTTTTCCCAAGATAATCATTGTTAACTTGGAAGAAAACGATCTCGATTTCCTTTTTTCTTATTTTTTATGAATTTTATTAATTAATTGCATATATTTAGCCTGTTATATAAATATTGCAAGTTTATTCTCATGGTATTTCCATTTGAAATATGATTCCTATTAACAAGGGCCTAAAAGTAAGCACTGCTCAGAGTAACATCGTCATTCTCTTGAAGAACAAATTTTAATTTTAATTTGTTCTACTTTCTTCAGGGTAAATTCCTTCATTTCTTCTTTCATTAATAAGGGCATATGAAATTGGGCATATGAAATTAATCCGAGATAAAATCAAGGCTTTTATTTGAGACGGTGGTTTCAATCTTATCTCTGACAAATTTCACCAAAATGACCTATATGATTCACTAACTTTAGGTTAAAATGAAGCCACATTGTATTATAAATATATACAGTAACAAATTCAACATGCTACTACTAGCATATCGTAACGAATATTTTACTGTTAATATTGGTCACTTCCTTTGCATGGTCTATGTTGTTTTTAGCAGCATTTTTGTCCTTAAATACATTGAAGATACCATTTGATAAACACTTTGGAGTAGCAGCCCATCTCTAATGCATAGTGACAACGTAAACATAACGGTTAATTGGTCATTTGCATGATCAATGTTGTTCTGCAACAGTAGTCTATTATTTTATTTTGTCTTAAGACAGCTAAAACATTGGTTACCACTTGATATACATCTGTCACACTGAAACTAAATATTTGGTTGCGTGATCAATATTGCTTTGTAACACTAATTTATTTCTTTATGTTCTTTGATACTTTTTACCCCCTCAAACATTGGTCACCAAGTTAACAAACCCTTTGGAGTAACTAGAAGCCTCCTTAATAAATTGACAACCTTTTTTATAATTTATTAACCCCTTTGCTCAAGTTGAAGAAAAGAAAACACAATTATTTAAATGTATACAGGGTTTGATTAAAGATATGTAGATGAAGAAGCATGAATGTGTTGGAGTGTAAATGAAAAAGGAAATAGGAGATGGGAAATAGTTGGAAGAAGAGAGGTAAATGAATGTTCATTATTGTTATTCTTGTTGCTTAGCCTTATATGTGTAATGTGTAATGAAGCAAAGGTGTGTGTGGCCTCTGAAAGTGCAGGTATGGATGTGTGTATAAGAGACATTGAGGTTGGCAATGGGTAGGTTCTCCTAGTAGTCTTCCTCGCCTCAGTAATGATTCACACTGAACTGAGTTTCACTCTTTGAGCTTAGGTAGGTGTCTGTGATACACACGCATGTCTGGCCAGGGCTTGAAGAAAGTAAAAAAGGCAAGGATCCTGGGAAAAGTAAAAGCATGATTGTAGCAGCTGGAGGATTATCATTATAGCCACTGGGGAATCTCATACAAAAAGGAATGGACCACTCTCTCTCTCTACTTTCAATTGGTTTGCAGGGAATATGGTATACGGTCAAAGCAGGTCAAAAGCTTACAATAGGACATTATTGGTCAGGCTATAGTGGGACCACCCACATCCTAACACCTCCTGGGGAAATCAATTCTAGGATTTTGTGTTTTTCTTCTCCCCCTCAACATTTCACTGCACTTCCCTTCCAATCTATTTTTTATTACCATCAATGACCATTGCAATATTTTCATCCTCAATCTTCAAAACTAAAACACCATTTAATTTTTATTCACTTAACTTTTAATTGATGCCTCACCTTCATGCAAGCAAGTTAAGGATCTTCTAATAATAACTATACTTTGTTAACATTTTTTAACTGTTTGAAAGAGCATAGATTGAATCATTTGAACCTTAAATAATGCCATTATCCTAAACCTATCAATGTGATCCGGGGTTTGATCATAACAAAAGAAACTTAGGCAATGAAGGTTGCAACTGCAATGTAACCTGCTGTTACATTGGAGAAAGAAAGAGATGGAGAGAGAATAAAATTATTAGAGTAATCATATGATGTAAGATGCTGGATTGGCCCGCTTCCTCAGTGTTTGATGCCTCTGCTGGCAGATTAATTGTACTCTTCAGTCTGAGAAAGTAGATTCTATACTATTCCTGTCTCACTTTCGCCATGGGAATATCATTTGCTTTTTTTACATCTAAGGATGAATAATGAATTTCACTTTACATCTTTCTCTGTGATTCTTCTTGGTTTGTTTCCTACCCTTGAGGTGAACTTTGTAATTTTTTTTGTTAGTATTTATTCATCACTCAAATGCACGATTATGAACCTCAGCACATAGACACAGTCTGATTCAATTAATTTATTTAATTTATTAAGAGGTGTTTCATAAGAAGAGTTTCCAGAAGCTAACTAGCATTGTGCTGAGCTTAAAAACGGATATGATGATTGTGCAGAAAAAAGGTTTCTGTAAATTTTTGTAGTAGAAAATGCGTTTGCGTCATGTGTGATGCTAATTAAAAGGTCTCCAGATATGGAAAATTTTGTAAGATTCTTCACTGCTATATGCAAACTGCAGTGTCTGGCCTCCTGTCTTGTTGTGTAAGAGTATCATTATGTTGCTAGCTAAATGGTATAACACTCTTCCACATTCTTTCTTTTCTTTTTTCAAGCAAACACATCAAAACAAACTAACAACACATTTACAGACTCTAAGGTTGCAACGATTCATCCAACAAATAGTTTCAAGGTAACATGTAGATTGTTTCGCTTTTATTATTGTTCATATAGTATATCAGGTGGAAATAAACTGACTTGTAAAAACTAAAAGCCTTTCATAATGTCAGGATCAGACAAACTACCATAATGCTTCCTATCTAATTAAAATAGATTTTAACCATTTGAAAACTCTTTTTTGGTAGTGATTTAAGAACCTTTTTAACTGTGTTTAAACAGATCTATAACTATATTTTTTTATTGTAGTGGTATTCATTTTTTACTGTTGGGTCTTAAAGTTATATATTTGTATTCGTTGGATTGATTAAACACTTATGTAAATAATCAGATTCATAAATTAATAGTATCTGTTAATTTATTTATAAAACTTTATACTGTAAAATATGTTTTGAAATCTCTTAAAAAATATTTTGATAAAAACTTCATGTTACACAATATTCACTTTGTTTTCTTTTTAATGTGATTCCTTTCTTTACATCTCTAATACAAATATGACCGATTCCTAATTCTGTGAACATGTTATTTTAGATAAATGAAAAAAAGAAACATCATCTATCTATCTATAAACTGAGTTCATGCCCAGTCATATAGATATATTTATTACAGTAATAAAATTAATATCATTTTTAATTTCACTTTTTTTACTTTTACCTATTGATCTAACACTTCTGCTATATAAGATTCCAATAACAACACTATAACTTTACATTTTAAAATTTTATTACATGTTATATTAAAATTTCAAATGTAGCATGAAACTGTTAATTCATCATTTCATTGACTCTTCAGTTTTATGTTGAAGAAAGTTAAAACTGAATTTATTTTAAGAGGTAACTATTTTCTCATGCTTATTTTGTCTTCTATGTCTATGACATATATACTCTCATCTCTCTTCTTATTTCCTTTGTAATGGTAAATAATTGTAAAATCATTATATTGAAATAATTTCTTGATAGCAAAAATACTCTTTTCAAATTGGATGGCGACTACATAGAGAAGCTGACTTTTCCTATTTTCTATTTTTTGTTATTCATTGTGATGTTGTGGTGTCTGGGCTATATGTTATTTGTCTTGTTTTAGGAAGAGACATGCAACTGATGCACAAGGGAACCCTTATAGGCATGTGTCACTTCACTCTTAGTTGTCATCTGCAGCTTATGTTTATCTTTTAATACAATTATTCGTCTTTTAGTTGCATGCACTTCATTCTAGTATTTTTTGTGTTTCTTATATATATATGCTTTTCATATGTTTTATTATTTATTTATCTGCTTTATTATAAATCAAAATATATGAAGCTTGTTGTGTTTGGATCCAATGTAATTCTAAAGAGAAAACATGTTCGGCCTGTTATTTTTCACCAGACCTAATTCTAAACCTGTGAAAAATGAGATTATTTGCTGCATTAAACTAAGTAAGATTTTAAAATTCTATTATATAAGTTTTATTTCTATGATAGATAATAGCTCAGGTTCATAAAAAAAGTTGGTTAACTACAAAACGGGACATGTATGACTCTGATATGAAGAATCATGTGTACGATATAAATAAGGTGTATATAATTGAATAGAATAGAATAGGTTTGTGAAATGGATAGAATCTATAACAGTGGTCGATGTGATGGTTTGCAATAATAAATACAACACTTGTTGACCATAATGTTTAATGGAAACAAAAGCTGAGATATGGAGTTCATATGGTATCAGATTTTTTATAAGGGAGATGCATATATTCAAGTTCTGAATAGTTAGCAATTCAAATTCAAATTATACCTCTTATGTAAACAAGATTAATATCTGAATATAGTGTCATCTTCTCATGGATATTAACGTGGAAAACTTCAAAGACAACAAAAACACTCTACTTTGTACAGTGTAAGGTATTAAACATGCACCAATGTCAGACAGAAATAAAGGGTTATAACAGGAACCAAAATACCCATTCAATTTTTCATTTCAATATGTCGAGTTTTTCTTTTTTTCCTTACTTACATGGATAATTTTGTACTACTTTTTTAATTTAGCGCTAAAACTTATAACTATCCTTTTAAAGTATTTTTCATGATGTTCTTATCTTTAGTCTACATTTGATAAGAAAACATTATGCACAGTTACTCTGGCATAATAAAGAAACTGCACCGTTACTCTCATGTGGGGTAAGCTCACTAACATGAAACAAATTATATATATATATATATATATATATATATATATATATATATATATATATATATATATATATAAATATATATATATTATTTTTTTTTATAAAAAAAAATATAAAAAAAAAAAAAAAATATTTTTTTTTTTTTTTTTCTTTACCCACTGTTAGTTACAATGCGACACAGAAATATTTGTTCAGTTGTGAAATTTCAAATCCCTTTGTAGGAAAAGGATTGGCTGATTGTGATTTTATATTCTCTCTAGGGCGGGAATGGGGTGGGGGTGTATAAACTGAATAAACACCTTTTATTCCAGTTTGCAACACTCTCTTGAATGCTTATGGAAATTCGTATTACAGTGTGACACGGGGCTTTGCAGGATTTGTAAAACACCTGAACCATTCATACCGTGCATAATTTGATATGCATGATGACATTGTTCTACTTGTGCGTGCATGCTTTTGATGTGTGAAGTGATCCAATGTCACGTGTTCATATATATTTTGCTAATTTACGGTATTCGTCACTGATGTCTCTGTCGAACCTATTCCATGAATCGACGAGTGATAGATTCATTGCCTGCTCAAAATCTAGTTTAGACTGGATATTGCTTTAGCAAAGTAATTACACAAGATTTGACTACGCATGATAGGACGCTTGTTTTTGGGTTTTGCAATTGCATAACGGGTGATGACTGCGGCTTTCTGTTTCTCTTTTGTAAACGGTATTTTGTTTGTTACTTACATTCTTGGATGCATAAAGAGATCCATCTGGGATCTTTACAGTAATACCCATAGTTATCCGTAAGGACTCTGGAAAGATAAGTAATATACTATTTTCAACTTATTTTTCCCTGTTAGGTACAATTCATTGCTTAGGAAAAAAATTCCAACATCATTTAACAAGTTTATCATGAATTTTATCAAGTAACAAAGAATGATTTTAAAATGTTTATTTTCTTGCATTCTATGTACAAGGTAAAAGCAAAACGACTCACTGCATATGTGAATAAATTCCTAGTTATGTGAATAAATTAACACTGGATATGACTTGGTGAAGCACTCAAGTGTATTAATTCTCTGTAACATACTACAACTGCATAAGAGTTCCAAGGCATAACAATACACATGCATAAACAGAATATTGATAAAATCAATCCAAATCTTCAAATGGAACAGCTACACAGTTATTGGCTGCATAAAAATTGAACCTACCAGAGATATATACATCCACAAGCGTAGTCAAATAATAGACAAAATCAAAATCAAATGTTGCATAAATAATGACCTTGCTCCAAACAAGCAAATTTCTCTCTATCGTCCCTACTTTTTCTTGACAACAAAACGATGTTCATAAAAAAGGTTCCTGGCTGATAAAAGAGTGCTAATAAAGGCTAAACCCAAAAAACTGGCTAATGATGATGGCAAATCCAAGGGCTATTGCAACAAGAGAAGAAGCCCAAGTAAGTTTCTCAGTTATTCTAGGTACTCTATCTTTTAGTGCCTCGCTACACGAACCAATAAACACCGTATAGCTCCCCATTGCAACAACAGTTCCAAACAAGAACATAATGAGAAATGCAGCACCAGCCACACGTGAAGGCAGAGCAAGGGCAGGCAACACCATCATCAGTGCGTCTGGTTGCAGTCCATGAACTATTCCAGTGGCAAAAGTAGCAAAACCAATCTTCTTCTTTCCTCCTACAGGATTACTATCCCGCGATTCATAGACACTGACATCACATTCACCATTTTCTAAGGCAACACATGGTGTAGACACTTCTGAAGCTTCCTTAATCCCCATACCACCAATTACTAGCAGGGTAAGGCCAACCACTCTAGTGCCCCATGTTCGGATAACTTCAATGTGAAGTCGATCCTTCAGGAGCAAAAATATCAAGCCAAAGATAACTTGACCAGCATCATGGCCACAGCCCCAAAGGGCTCCAACAGCAGCACTCTCCATTCGGGATCGCCCTATTGACAATGGAGCCAAAGCTGCAAGGTGATCAGGCCCTGACAGTGTGTGCAAGCAACCAGCAAAGAAACCAGTCCAAGCACTGCTTAGAAGCTCAGTGCGGATAAGTTTTCCACCAACTGCAGCAGCGGCAGGGCCACCAGTCTTGGCAGCATTTTGAAATGTGGCAAAAGCTGCCGGTGCAAAAGCTGGCTGGATTAAGAGCAAAACAAGAGCAGCGAGTACTGCAAATGTCCGAGCTGTTATTATAGCCTGAAAAAAACATAGCAAATCATACTTTTAAGCTTCACTAGAATGTTCAAACATCTAAAAGGCAACAACTGTGTGGATCGAATCCTATATAGTATAAACCCTTGCAACCTTAAAGCCAAATAAATACTTGTAACCAAAAATACCACGATAAATGAATAATAATAATAATAATAATAATTTCATTTCAGCGATACCTTTCGGTGATACATTACAAGTATACCCAAATTTCAACTAGGTTAGACCCAATTCAACAAATAAGTTAATGATCACGTTTTACCCGTAATAACATCTGATTAAAAAGCTAAGTTTGGTTACGATTCAATTCAAGTCTAGAAACAAACAGTATTACCAAAACAGAGCTATTGATGAAAATTGATGAAAAAGTATCATTCACAAAACAAAACTGCTTTATACAGAGTACACAAGCAACATAACACCCTCCGTTCAGATTATAACGTATCCCTACACATATATAAAAAAAATTCCTCATTTATTGGTAATGTCCCATTTTCTAAGGCGAGCAATTTATCCCCTTTAAATAAAAAAGTAACGTAATCAACCACATTAACAGAATTTGCCACTTAGCATAATAATAAAATTTCCCGGATTCCCTATTCCCTATGAAACAATGACATGGTTAGATGCTTTTGACTGAAATCAGGAAAAGAACATTCTAGAAGATCCAGTCACAGTTGAATTAAAAATGAGCACAATATCAGATGCAAACAGCATGAAATGCACACAAGATCTGAACAGCAATCATAAGAGCATAAAGCACATACCTTTGGCTTTTGGGAATCATTCCCAGTGGTGATCTGATTGAGGGGTTGGGATTGGGGTGTGGATGTTTGAGAAGGAATGGGCTGAGAGGAGATAAGGGGTGGTAGGGTTTTTGGGACAGAACCGGACAACGGAAATGATGCATTTTCATGGTGGTGGGAAGAAATTGAGGTGAAGGAAGAAGGTTTTGGGGAGAAAAGATTGAACCTTGGGGAGTGAAATCGTGTAAAGGGCCTGAGATTGGTGTGAAGAGGAGAAGAGGATAGAAGCCTATCCATGGGCATGGCTTCTATGAGAAATGAAGAGAAGAGAATTGAAGAGAGATAGTTTGGTTGGATAAAGTCTTCTTTGAGCACCCAAAGTTGAAGTTTACCAATTTCCTATTATTTGTTTTAGAAATTTGTTATGTTTTTTTTTTTTTTTTAATTTGGAAATAAATGATTTGTTGTTTAAACAAAATGAATCCAAGTCACCCTTAATCATAAATAAATGGGTGATAAATAAATCAAAGATATATTTTGTAAAAAGAAACTTAAACATACTTTTGACTTTTTGCAATTTAATTATATCCGTAGAAAGTAACCTTAATTTTAGGAAAAAAGTTATTTAATCTACTTTATTTTTTTATTTATTACGATTTTAATATATTCTTCCTTCAAAATGTTTAAATAAATTTAATCTCATTTCTAAATATTAGAATTGTGATAAATCTACCATTGAAATGGAAAGTTCAATTTAAAATTTAAATTTGATAATAAGTTTAATTTATTTCTTTTCTTTTTCTTTATCCAGTAATAATAGATATTAACTATTAACTTTTTAATACATTTTTTAATTACTAATCGTTTATTGTTGTTTAATGTTGTATGTTTTGCTAATTTATTTCTTTATTGTATACTTACAAAACTAATCTTAACTTTTTAGAAAATTGTTTACCCCTTATTTTTTTTACTGGTGTATATTAAGATATTTAATAGGAGTCTTTTTAGAGCATCAAGAAATTTGAAAATGATACAAAAATAGAATATAACAACATTGTTGGAAGATATGTTTGGAAACAATCTGTTAAAGTTGTTGCAATTCACGAATGCCACAGGACATTTTCAGAACCGAAGAATGAATGTTAGTTGAATCAGAATCCAAAGATGCTGTTAGCTTCACTACAAATTCTTCCCTATATCAAGGTCTTGTTACTATTTAATTTGGAAGGTTATATAAAAAATAAAAGTCAAATTTTATAAAAAAATAAAAAAACAGTGAAAAGTTTGTAAGAGTTATAATTGATGTAATGAAATAAACTTTTAGTGCGTATTTAAAAAATAATTTGTAAATTTTCTTAAATTTAATATAAAAGTATTTTTAATATAAATTATAAATTAAAATAAAATACTATAAAATTTAATAAAAGTAATATTTTAAAATAATAATATAGTAAAATAAATTATTTTACACATAATCCACATCGGTTATATATATAGGTTTCTCCTCCATTTTTCAGAGGAACTGTAACATTTGTGCCTATATTTCATTCTAGCTTTCGTGCATTCTCTTACTTTAGCTATAAACTCTGTATATTTCTTCAAATTCAAAGAGGCTTTTACCAATAAAGGAAAAGTCTATGAACTATATTATACAATCATTAAAACCATGAGTCTGCAACATATTATCATTGGGAGTGGTAGTAGGCATGTGTAGTAATATATTGTTGAATCTGCTATAAAATCAGATAATATCGAGAAAAGAAGTCATAATACTGGATATAATTTTTCTAATATGTATATAATAGCATAAAAGATAATTTTCTAATTATTTGTTCATGTTGTTATAGTAAAAGAAATTTCCTTAATAATAATAAAAACATATTTAAACACTTGTAAACATTCTCATAATATTCCAGGGTGATAATATTGTTATTTTCTCACTTTTCATAAATGACAAAAACTAATTTATAAATTTTAAAAGCTCAAAAAGTTCGCGGTGTACAGATTATATTCATGGAAAAATACAAAACAGAGATTATAAAATTCAGGAAAAATCATAAACACCATATATGACTAACATAACATTTCTTCTAGTTTTCCACAAACACCACTTAAATATTTTAACCAAATAAAACCAGCACAGGACAAATTCAACCAATAGAAAAAATATTCATTTAAGAATAGTACAAAACTTCTTAAAATTGAGAAAAATTACCAGAGGTTGGGAAGGGACAGTAACTATGCAAATGTCTCATATTATTAACACAATTGACATAATTTTTTCGAATATAATAAGCAATCAATCAACCCTCATTGTTATAAGATCTAGTCAATGATTGGGTGTCCTTTTTTGATGTTGGGTGATTTGATCTTAAATCCTGCCAAATAAGCACTAGATTGAGGTCAAGAGATGTCTAATCTTCTTCTATTAAGACAAAAATAATAATTTTAAACCATAACCAACATCATGTGGAGATTAGAAAGGAGTTTATGGAATCAAAAAATGAGACTACTAAATAAGGTTAAGTATCTTTGTAAGTCGGATTAAGTAATGTTAAGCATTGTACTATTATTATGATTCTCATAAATTCTTTCTTTCATATAGTGTGTTTAATAAATGATTTCATGAAAGATATTTTTATTCAATTGGTCTCATTACACCATTGTAGAAAGTATATAATTAACATTTATTCATAAAATGACTAATTAAAGTTAGTATGAAATATAGTTATGAGATGGCTAAATAGTAGTTATAATTGGAGATCAATGAACATCTAATAATTCACTGTACCTGAAACATTATTCTTGGATCTTAAACAATTAACTTTTTTTGTGTTAAAGTTTATTTATAACTCATTATTTGTACACCAAAAACACAGAAATGATCATTGCATCACTTAATGGACTAGATAGTGGATTATTTTAACTAACAACAACTAGAGACACAAACTATGCATATATAATTAAATAAATGAATCCAAACTTATACTAATTTATATATTTAATCACTTGAAACAATATTCCTGACTTTAACAAGTTGACTATAAACAAATTAGTCCATTAATTTGATCTTCATCAGTTATATATACATATTTCCTTAAGATAATTAATACAAATGTTTATAAATAAATAATGAAAAACTAAAAATGTAATCTAGTCAATGTTTTAAGGTAACATGTGAATTATGAAACCATCTAATCAAATACCAACAAACTACTCTAAATATTTTAAAATAAATAAAATTATTAAAAATAATATAACAATCATACACAACAGGTAAACAGACTTGATATAATAAGTATTGATATATTTTATCAGTATAACAAAAAATTACAATTTTAATAGAATAATTTTAATTTTATTAGTTTTTTTTTTATCTTTATTAGTTATTAATATGATCCAACGTGTTTGATCTTTTAATTTTTCTAAGAAAAATTATTAATATATAATTAATACGAAAAAATCACTACAAATTTTAAATTTTTAAAAAATTAAAATGATCCATTCAAAGTTAAAGTTATTAAAAATAAAATATGTGTTCAATTAGTTAAATTATACAAAGTTCAAGCAATTTTTTTTCTATTACAATAAGAACAAATTTTATTATGCCAAAAAATGAAATATGATTTGTAGCGAACATTTATCCACATTTAAATTACTCAATTTATGCATCAGAATTTAGCATCCAAATTCACATCATAACATTTGTCAAAGTATATAAAGAAGCAGGTACGTCAAATGTTAAAAATAAATTAAATTTTAAAAAAATTATATTATCTTACAAAATTAGTTGAACAGTTATATTTAGGTTGTCGCGTGTCTGAAAAACAGTGAAAGGTTATTAGCGCGTAAACAATTGTGGGTGTCGTAACAGAAAAACAAAAATGCGCCACGTCAGATAGAATCGGATGAGCAAGAAGTGGTGTCGCTGGTTGCTCAAAACAAGCTGTGTTACTTCCTCTCCTCTTCTTACTGCTAAATGCTAATCCACTTCTTCACTCTCTCTCTTCATCCATGGAAGTTAACCTCTCTCTCCACCGCCACCGCCCCCTCTCCCTGACCTCCCGCTCTCCCTCCCTCTCCGCCCTCCGCTCCCACTTCCTCGCCTCCACTCACTCTCTCCGCCCCCCTCCCTCGCCACTCTCCCTTCGCTCCTCCAACAAACGCGCCGCCAGCCGCAACTTCCGTCTCCTCCGCTTCCACTCCCCGCGCTTCGTCTTCAAGGCCTCCCTCCATTCCCACTCCGTCGTCGTCCTCGTCATCGTCGTCACTCTATCCGCCGTCTCCTGGCTCCACTTCACTCTCGCCAAGAAGAAAAACAAGTCTCTTAACCAGGTCACTTTCCAACAACACTATTCCAATAATTCTTCACTCCACACCTTCCATTACACGCATTTAGTCTTCTAGATTGTGAATTCATTGAATGTCTTCTGTTTCTATAACTTTTTCGCTAGTGCAGCAGACACGGGGGCATGCCAACTTCGCGTTATCGCCTCAAGGAACTAACGTTGGGAGTCAGGTCATTGACGGCGAGATTCTTGGCTTTACGGAGTTTCAAAGGGATAGCACTTTGACTGAGATTGGGAAGTTGAAGGATCACCATGGGGAAGAGTACCGTGTCTTTGAGGAAAACGAGATCCACCTCCCGTTTTTGAAATCTTCAGTGGTACAAGAAGTGGCCCTCGCCACTGAGACTTCAGAGTCTTCTTCTTCTGTTCTTGACTCTGGTGTGAATAATAGTAATAATAATAGTTCCACGGTGTTGGATGAGTCTTTTTTATCTGTGGCTTTCTCGTCAAGTTCGTTACCACCTCTAGAGTTTGCTGAGGAAATGGCTATACAGGTGGAAGAAAGTCAAGATAAAGTTGACTCTGATCCCGACTTGTCTTTAAATAGTGTTGAATCTGAGCATGCTGCTTCTTCTGTTCGCGTGAACAACGCACTGGCGACTGTTGGTGGACTTACTAAAGAAAAGATTGAACTTGGTTCTGTCAATGGTGATGTCCTTTTTGGGGAGTCCGTTAGGGAAGGACTTTACATGTTTTATGAAGTTAACAAGCCTGCAACTGGATCTATGACACCACTGAGTGGTTTAAAGCCATTATCGCCTCGTGCTTCTTTTATGAATAAAAAAAGATCGTCCTCAGTGACAAGAAATGTCACACTGAAAGGAACAGGGTTATCCACGGATATTCCTCTACAAAATGCAGGTAATTTACATGAAAGAAAATGAATCAGCACCTGATTTCAATGATGATATTTTAGTCAAATCCTTATATAGTATCGTGATGAACAAGCCAATATTTAGAGAAAACTTTATGTAAACCATGTTTTATTGATTCAGAACATGTCAAGGGAGCAGCTGAAGTTTCCAGTCATAAAGATGGCTACCCTCTGCAACATGTGAGTAAAAACTTGAGCAGAGGCAGAAGCTCTTCAAGAGACAGGGAAAGGACAAACACGGATTACAATAATAATGCAGTTTTTCCCCAGAATGGTCACTCAATGAAGGTGCATATTGATCTGGAAAGCGATCAAATCATGGTTCATGATGGTCAGAAAAATGTTCCTTCAGAGCATCTAAGCGAATATAATAATTTGCTAAAAGTTGGGAGGTAATTTGCTAACCTGATCTGGCTCCTATGAACTCTGAAACTTAATGTAGTTCATTTATGAGAAGACTAGTTGGAGTTTTAAACATGAAACCAATTTGCTTTCAATGAAACAGCGAGGTGAAACTCCTCCCTTCACTTCTTTCTTATTTGTTAACTATATCGTGATCATGTTGCCCATCTGACCTACTTTTACTATTACTTTTAAGCTTGAGGAGCTTATACTAAGTACATTGATTTTGTTAGGCTACATGAATGCATAGAATTGCTTAAACACATGGAAACAGAGGGTTTGTTAGACATGACTAAGGTACATGCATCTTTCTGGTTTTACTTGACATTTAGTTCTTCAATTTTTTGTTTCTCTTATATGCCTATTTACTGGTTATAGGTTTATCATGCCAAGTTTTTTAACATCTGCAAGAAACGTAAGGCAGTTAAAGAAGCGTTTGATTTCATTAGGCTCATTCCAAATCCAACGCTGAGTACATTTAACATGCTTATGTCGGTGTGCGCAAGCTCCCAAGATTCAGAAAGTAAATATTCTGGTTACTCTCTAAAAGTTCCTTCTTTGTTATCTTTTCAGCTCATGGAAGTTTTGTTGTGCATTTTTCAGGGGCTTTCCATGTTTTGCAGCTTCTTAAGAATGCTCAACTGGAACCTGATTGCAAACTTTATACCACTCTGATATTAACTTGTGCAAAGAGTGGGAAAGTTGATCTAATGTTTGAAGTAGATTATCTCCCTTCAACTCACCATAGCATGATTTAATTAAATCCAATATAATTTTCTGTAAATTATGACTCTATTAAAATTGTTAATCTGTATGCCTAGGTGTTTCACAAGATGGTTAATTCTGGAGTGGAACCTAACGTTCATACCTACGGAGCACTTATTGATGGTTGTGCTAGAGCTGGGCAAGTGGCTAAAGCATTTGGTGCTTATGGAATATTGAGGTCAAAGGTACACTTATTGCAAAATGTCTTTCTAAAGAATTATCTTTGTAGTATGAGTTGAGCTCCTCCCTGTTTTTAATTGTACATGCTGATGTGATGTTTTATGCAGTAGAATGTGAAGCCAGATCGTGTTGTATTCAATGCACTTATAGCTGCTTGTGCCCAATCAGGAGCTGTAGATCGTGCTTTTGATGTTTTAGCAGAAATGGCAGCTGAAATTCAGCCCATCGACCCTGATCACGTAACTATAGGTGCATTGTTGAAGGCATGCACTAAAGCTGGTCAGGTGCTGTTTCTTTCTTCCCCAATCACACTCTTTTTATTGTACTTTGCTATTTATCTATTTAATGTTAACTGATTTCTGTTTTTCTTTTCAGGTTGAAAGAGCAAAAGAAGTGTACAAGATGGTACAAAAATATAACATAAAGGGATGTCCAGAAGTTTACACTATTGCCATTAATTCGTGCAGCCAAACTGGGGATTGGGAATTTGCTCTTGCTGTATACAATGACATGACCCAGAAAGGGATCCTCCCAGATGAGGTACTTTAAAAAATTAATTTGTTGGTGATATGGATTATTAAAATCTTAAGTTTCAGTATATTATAAAACATAATAAAAAAACTTTCATTTGTATTGTAGTTTCTTGAATTGTTTCTTGTATGTTTTTCATCATTTCTATACTCCTGTTTGCTTACAGAAGTTGACTCATCATGCAGATATTTCTGAGTGCACTAATAGATGTTGCTGGCCATGCTAAAGATCTGGATGCTGCCTTTGGTGTTCTACAAGAAGCCCGTGAAGGAGGAATTCGTATTGGAATAAAGTCATATAGCTCATTGATGGGTGCCTGTAGTAATGTATGTCTCGTCAAGTAATAAAACTAAAGTTGAAAAGAAACATAAAACGAGACTGTCGTGAACGAAAATGAAAACATCATTAATGAAACCCAGGACAAACTTTTAGTCATGAGACTCAAAAAATTGGAATATGGATTTTTTAGAGTAAGCATAATGAAAGGTAAGGGAACTGAAATGGATTGAAGGTCTATTTATGGGACAGTAGATTGCATTTGAATTATGTATTAGAAACTGACGATAAAAAGATGTTTTTATGTTTTAAATAAAACCAGTAATTTAAAAAGAAATTTATTAATGACTTTATTAGGCTTTCTACTCGGCAAAGGAATGAAGTCATGAGTTTCCTAAAATTACCGTGTTTTTCTGGCATTCTAACTATTGATTTTAATGAAGAAATATATGTATGGATGTAGAATGTTTTCTTCAGTGTAGTATATATGGATGTTGTGCTCTAGTTGAGGATCCTGAATCTAGAAACTAATAATAATGAAGTACAAGTGTGACTCATGCAAGTACTGTGTATGTTTGTTTTCCATATTAAGTTATGTTTTTTCAATTTTTTTGCCGCCTGCATTGACTTCACCTACTGACTAGTGGCAAATGCTTGTTACAGGCAGGAAATTGGCAGAAAGCACTGGAGCTATATGAATATCTTAAATCTCTTAAATTGACGATGACAGTTTCAACAATTAATGCTTTGCTGACTGCACTTTGTAAGTTTGACTTTTTTTCTTTGGTCCTTAAGATTGTTATATTCATTCAGGTTCTTTATGCCTCATCACTAAATGTTTGGTCGGAAAAATATTCAATAACTTGGAAAAGTAGTTTCTTTTAAAAAATAACTGCAAATTTGAAGGTCTGTGAATTCAGGGGAGTTTAAGTTAATATGTTTAGTAAACATATCTGAAGATGGAGAGATAAGAGAGGCAAAACGAGATTTGTCGCATGACTAGACAACTAAGGCTAACATTTCATTCATTCTCAGTTAATAACAGGTGAGTTATGCTTGACATGGGACTTAGGGTACTATTGTCGATTAGTGAAGCCAATGAAATGAGGATTTAGCTAAAACTTGAGTAGTCCCAAGTAATATTCTGGCACTTTAAACAGATACATATAAATACCCGAACTGGAAACTTTGATTGCTAAGCACTAAAATACCCCTAAGAATGGAGTGATGAAAAGAAAATGCTAGAGAAGCAGAGAGTAATTTTATCGTGAAATTTCTAATTTGCCTAACACCGTTACTGTTACTGAGCCACTTGTATACATATTACTGAACTTCTAACTACTGAAAGCAAAACATGTAACTGAACTCAACAACTTGCTACCTGAACCTATAACCAAAATGCCATAATATGATATAACTACTAAGATATGATAAGGACAGTGTAAATTAAGATAAATTCCAAATGATCTGAATTTGTTTAACGTTTCTTTTCCTAAAGCATTTATGGTAAAGGGCATGAGTGACACCCCTCTCTACCTTTGTTTTGCTTGATTATGGATACTTCCAACTTTGTTTTCATTTTTATAGCTGTTTCCCCAATCTGTACAGTTACATTGTTTAAGTTAGCTGATTAATGGGGAAAATGGAGTTTGAACATTGTAAGAGTTATGCACAGGTGATGGAGATCAATTTCATAAGGCTATGGAAGTTTTTTTTGAAATGAAAGGATTAGGATTGTGCCCAAACAGTATCACATTCTCGATACTTACAGTGGCAAGTGAGAAGTAAGTGGTCTAAGAGGATTTTATCATTAAATTAATGTTTTGTTTTGGTTCTTTCTCAACCAATTTCCTATTTTTACTGCTCTGATAGAAAGGATGATATGGAGGCTGCTCAAATGCTCCTTTCTCAAGCCAAAAAAGATGGTTTAGTCACTAATCTCATCATATGTCGATGCATAATTGGTGAGTCTCATTCAATTTTGTCAGCTTCAATTCTCGCCCTGTATTGCTCAGCTTTTTCTTTGATATTGCTTTGAAAATCACCAGTTTCTTGCATGACTGCTATTTATACTTTTACCTTCCTCATTAGGAGTGTATTATTAAAAAAACTAATGTCGCTTCCTGTGATGAATGCAAATACATTGAAAATTGATATGTAGTTTTCCTTTTTTTGCGTTTTTTCTTCTCTATTATTACCTTTAAAGCCCAAATATTTAATACACCACGGGTACAATATGACACATGTAAATTATATGAAAGAATTCTTATATTTCAAGATTGATTAGAATTAAATTTGTTAAGATGAATTAAAAACAAAAAAATATTTTGCATAAATGAACTATCTTTTTTGAGGGACATATCCTTTCTCATTAATATTAAGCATATCAGTGGTTGGTGATCACAGTTTTAAAAAAACTACTTGTTGTGATCTTATGGGAAAAAGACCATATCAAGATATTTTCTTTCCCCAGTGGACATATCATAAAAATTTCATATTTTCTCGCACCTTCATCTTTAGTCTTCTTCAAGACAAGTCGTGATTCTATAATTTCATATTCTATAAAGAAAGTTTTGGCCCTATAAATTTGCCTTCTTTTCACTATTTATTTAAGGATATAAAGGAATAAAATAGACTCGTATTAAAGCTGTGTAATTTAATCCTTTTCAAAACTTGTAAGAGTAGTATTACAAATGTATTAATATTTTCAGAAAAAGTAAAAGTTGGAAAATGCTCCTTGTAGGACAGGAGTATATTGTTTTATAGGATCTTACAAATTCTTTCACAGTTTGTGTTTGTTCAGTCATTTAATTGTGTGCAATCGCACAGGAAATATTTCTAAGGCTGTTTCATATAGAAAATACAGAAATCATGATGAAATCTTATTCCTTCCCCTAAATTATAAAAAAAGTTAGGCTCATATGATATGTATAGAATTTTATTTATAGGACTAGTTCTTAATTTGCTGGGAACTTCAAGCAGAAGGTTGTGGATTTTGGTTATCTTGTGGCCCAACTCTATTCATATGTTATGCCTTGATAGTTCGGTGGTTTTTAAATCCTGATAGCACTTTGATTTCTTTGAAAGGGATGTGCCTACGGAGATTTGAGAAGGCTTGCATTGTTGGTGAGCCTGTTTTATCTTTTCACTCAGGACGGCCACACGTTGATAATAAATGGTATACGTTACTTAATTATTACAAGTTTTTTTAAGACAATGCTTTATTTAACTATTTATTTGTGTATAGACATTCTTTTACGTATTTGTTTTTTCAATTTTTGCAAGTCAGTGCTGCTTTTCATAGTGAAACTATTGCATTTCTACAACATTTTGTTTGAAATGATCCTATTCTTGTCCATTATCGCAATTGAAATCTGTCAAAGGAAAACACTAAACACTAGGGGAGTCTGTAAATCTCTGTTCCCAGTTTTTTTATGACCATTAATTTTCACAGGCTTGTCTTCATTTTTTCTTTGTGGAAGTTTTTAATGCTGTTTTTACCCTATAGGACATCACTGGCCCTAATGGTGTTTCGTGAAACAATTGAAGCTGGTCAAAAACCTACAAGTGAAATATTGTCGCAAATTCTGGGATGCCTGCAACTCCCTTATGATACATCTCTGAAAAATAGAATTGTTGAGGACCTAGGAGTAAGTGCAGGAACTACAAGAGGATCAAACCTCTGTTCATTAATGGAGGGATTTGGTGAATACGATCCTCGTGCTTTTTCAATACTTGAGGTCAGTATGGAGCTGAAACTAGTTGTATTCAATATCTTGTGTCTTGTTGTTTCTAAAGGAACCTGGATCATCATATGATGCTGTAATAATTTTATAGGAATCCGCTTCATATGGAATTGTTCCATCTGTATCATTTAAAATGACTCCCATTGTTATTGATGCTAAAGAATTGCATGGTTCTACTGCTGAGGTGAGTGAATCTAACTCCTATATTGATTATTTATGTTTTATAAAAAGTTTACATTTTAACTGTGAAAGACTAGAGAAAGAGGGAACTGTGTATGTGGGATTCATCAAGTCAACTGTATTTGGGAATTACAATCATTGAATTTCTATTTATGAGAATCAGGTTGAGTGTAAGTAACTTACCCAAGCCTGTCCCATAGTTTATGAAAGCCGACATATGCTCACTATATTCCTAAATGAACTAACGAGTTTAAAATTAACGTAAAGTGCTTTGCAGTCCATAAACCTGACATACACAAGCCTGTCACTTAGTTCATGAAAACTGATATAATCTTACAATGTTCCAGGGTTAACTGACAAGTTTAAAATTAATTCATTATTACAGAAAAAAGGCTTTAGAGTCATTGAACACATAATTAGCACACAACATAAACAGACGCAAATATTGGTCTTTATTTTACAACCACATTTGATATTTGATGCACATATACGATCTTTTATGATACCATTGTGTAATTTTTGCTCCAAAGTTTGAATGACGGATCCAATAACCTTCTGTTTGCCTGCTTATTCTCTGTTCATGTCTCTTTCATACTCGGTACTTTGTGTACAAATAAAACATTTGCAAATTTGACATGTAACATTTGTGCTACTGCAATTGTTAAATCCATACCCCTAAATCCATGCAAATGTTAACAGGTGTACCTCATAACAGTTTTGAAAGGTCTCAAGCATAGACTTGCAGCAGGTAATATAATCATCATTTAATAATATCAGTGCTACCTTTTACTTGTTTAATTTTTCATTCATAGAAAGATTTATCCTCTTATCTTATTTATAATTCTTGTCTGAGATCCATTGAAATTTTAAAAACGACTTAATTTGCTAAACTGACTTTATTTATACGAAACATACTCTGTTGATTCTTAATTTTGATATCTGGACAAGGAAGTGAATTAAATCTACAGTGTAAGTTGATGTAGTTTTCATTTCGGAATCCTTTGCAATATTGTCTGGAGAAGAGCTGGCAACAAATGATTAGCAAGAATATGCTTTGTTTTCTTTTATTCTCTTGAGTATCATTATCTTCTTTAGCACATGAATACCACTAGTCAGTTTGCATCCCTTTTGTTAGTACCACTTCATCTTTCCTTTTATTTAATGATTTTTTCCAACAATACAAGGACTTGTTTTCTGGAACTCTAACAAATATTGTGAACAAAACCTTGTTATTATGACATTTTGCCAGATCAATCTCTTGGTGGTCATTTTGAAAATTTCAATTGGTGATCTAAGTCTATAAAATGCAGTTTTCTTCTAACGTACTATTAAAGGATTCTCTTTTTTCCTTTTTTTAAATTGTTTTTTTAATCTGTCAAAAGAAATATTTTTTTAAATAAACTTTATTAATAATTAACAAGTTTACTAAACCAACAGAAGGCATGAAATAGAAAATATTACATTATAATCTCCTTCCTGACTTTGGTTGGGGATTCCCATGAAAATCTTCTTTGCAGGTGCAAGATTGCCCAACATAATCATTTTATTGCCTGTAGAGAAAACAGAAGTTGTGTCTCCGAAGCGGGGGAAGATTATCAACCTTGCCGGAAGGTAAGATCGTCAATCACAAATGTGTACGTTGTCAACATGCTTTCAACCATATAATTGCCCCCCATATTTGTAACCAACCTTTGTACAGACGTACAATATGAAATGCTATCCAAATTTGTCCAGTTAGTTAGAGTAGCACATTTTAGGTTCAGATTTAAATGTAGAAAGCCTACATATATGTTTAAATATTTTTTAGGTTTAAATGCAGTTTGCATTGTATTTTAAGGAGATTATTTGTCATTAAAGATTGAATTGTTAAGAATTCAAATGTGAGTAAGTCTAACATTAAGTGAAAATGAGAAATTTGAGCAACTTATAAGAAGGAAGAAGACGTACAGATCCAATGTCTTTAAGGTTTTGGATTGAATGTGATATTTTGTGTGAGTCTGACTCATGTCTCATTCTTATTTTATTTTTCCTGTGTTTTTCTTTCGATTTTTCCAACTTGAATTACATGTGATGTGACTGTAAAATTGGAAGGTGTCATTGTGTGAATTTATTCATTTTTTTTTAACTGGAAATTTTCTCTTGTACAAAGTGTCTAGAAAATATTGTTCAAGAAAATTGTGTAACAAATATGCAATATTTTGTTTCAGAACTGGCCAAGCAATTGGAGCGTTATTGAGGAGGCTTCAGATTCCTCACCAGGGTAATGAATCGAATGGTAAGCTTAGAATTAATGGTCTGGCTCTGAAAAAATGGTTTCAGCCGAAACTTGCATCTCCATTTAGCGGAAAACCAGGTGATTGGAGTTCCTCCATGTCACGACTTGGTAAAGGTATTAGCCATCAGCAACGAAACATCCGAATTGGCAACCTGTCTTTGGACTAAGACAAGTGTACATGTATTGATTGTCGGCCAAAACAAGCATCTGCTTTTCCTCTTAATGTTTTTTCAATATCTAAGTTGAAAGCTCCTTCATCCTAATGGTATAATAGAAGAGTGATTTAGACCCAAGAATGCTGAGGCCATTGAATGCTAGGAGCAGTGTGGGACATCTCAACAACTTCATTTTGGTGACCAAGGTCGTACCCGCGATACAAAATATAAATGGCAGTTCTTCACCTGCAGCTATGTCATGGCCTTTGCAACGCGGATTATATATATGTATGATGATAGAGATGCAGAAGTTTCATGTATGTATCTGTTTTTGCTACATGTATTCTTTGTGTAGAACTCTCCACATGTAAACTATATAGAATAGGTAAATTTAAAAAAGAATAAGACGATTTTGATGTTAAATATATGTCATTTCACTTTGTTCAAAATTGATTTAATACCTTCAAACGATTTTTCAGAAATTTGTACTATTGTTACTACTTTATTTTTATTTTATTTATAGGCTATGATTGCATGCAATATCTACGGTTGTTCATTAAGATTAATATCTTCACCAAATATATTTTTACACTACTATTCCAAAGTTATACCAACTTTACAGTTATTTTTTATAATAAAATATCATATTTTAATAAAATAATATTATTTTCAGATGTTAAATGAATGTAAATTATTTTGAAAAGTTTGAAAAGTGTTAATTTATCACTCCTATATATGAAGGCACTTAGATTCTAATTTGTCCTTTCATTACACAATAAAATATAACTATTAGATATAATTCATGAATAATAATGTTAATCGGATGTAATTTATGGACAATAACGTAAAAGTATAATTTTCTATTTTTCATATACAAAATCATCATTCAAATTCTTGACCACTACGAGTTCCTCGACACTTCACTTGTGGGTCTAATAATATTATTAGCTTATTACTACCATTTTGATTTTCATCTTTTTGATTGAAGAGAGAAAAAAATGTAAGCCTTGTCGCCCCAAGACAGGTTAGAGAGGAAACTAGCTATTTGGAGTATAATATTTGAGTGGAAAAAAGTAGTTAATCACAAGAATATAACTTGAGCCAACTGAGGCATATAGTTAAAGCTTGGTTTGTAAAAAAAAACTTATTGTGCAAATTTAGCTCATTCATTTAAATATTATTGATCAATAAAAATATTAGATAAATACTTTAAAATCAATAAACATATTTTATACGAAATTTTTAATCAAATACCATTGTAAAAAAATATACTGTCACTTATACACCATTTCCTCGACAAGTTTTTCAGAGTATGGATCCTCTCCATCTTCCCTTTCGCGTATTTCTCTCTTTCTAATTATTTTTTTTCTTCTACCATTTACCCACCCATGTTTATTTATTTTTTCCACTAACATTTTTGTGTGTGTTTTGTACCCTGTGAAAGAAAATCCAATTTGAAATATTTGCGAAGGTTTATGTCAAACCTTAAAGTTTAAAGAATTCCAGTCAAATTTAAATTTGTTCATTTATTAAAAAAACATAAAACACAAACATATTTAGTAACCCGAATAATCAATTCAACTTTTTATTCCGTATTGACTGTGCAGCCTGCAATTGGACTATGAAGGATCTTCCCATATCAATAAACAAAAAGGTTTCAAACAATAAATAAATTGAAGTGAGGTTTACGTGGAGTAGTAGAAGCTACAATTGCCACAATTGCCATGAAGATCAATTTTTGATTCTCCAGACAGTTAACTGATAAGTTTGAACATAGTACTTGTCAAAATGAGTGAGTCAGAAGAAGGAAAAACCAAATGCAGTTAATTAACAGTAACAACGGTCTGTTTCACAAGGCACGCATTCGAGAAGTGAGATTGATGAAAGCGTCTTCTTTGCAAGGAATGGTGAGGCCCCCCATGGGATGGTTGAACCCGAACTCTTCTTCTGCTCGGTTCAGCAAATCAAGAAACAAAGGGTGCTTCAAATATGATATTGGAACCACAAACCTCTTCTTTTCGACATCTCCGACGTAAACTGCCACGTGACCCTTTGGAACATTGTGCGACTTCAACGATGTCTGTTTTGCATTAACCATAAACGGCAAACGAATACCCATCATGGAGAACCAAGTTTGGTTTTGTTTTGTGCTGTGTAGAACGTAGAAAACGGTGGTGTGTGAAGTGGTGTGGTTGAGAAAGTGAAGAGTGGGTGGTGTATTTATAGGAGGAACATGGAGGGAAAATCCGTACGAATCCAACTCATGGTGGAGTAATAGCTAGCGTCAGTGTCCCACTTCACATAATATTGAAGAAAGAGTCACATGGCTTTGTTGAAGAAGAAGCTAAAAAGCACGTCAAAGTGTCCTCACTATTTGGTTTGGTTTTGTGAGCCAGCTAAGTTCCATTGCAGATATCCTTTCACCATTCTCTTCTAATCACTTTCTGTATGCAAAATAGAGTGCCGTACGCTGAAAACGATAACTGTCTTTCATGTCTTACTTCACTCCACCAAGATTCGTTACGTTACGGATCATTTACTTTTCTTTTTGTTCCATTCTTTCTATTTATAAATGTAATAATTGGAAAAATTAAGTGAAAGCACAATAGATTAAAAAAAATGAGACCAAGAGTCTCTCTTACCACAAAGAAATTTAATTATTTTTAATTCAAAATATTAAAAAATTTAATTTATATTATTTAATTTTTTTATTCTTATATTAAATAAATATTGATTAGAGATAAGATTTTTCAGTACAAATTTATAAGTCAGTTTTATAAATTAATTTTATAAAATTGAGTTAAATAAAATTTAATTCTTATCTTATGCTATTATCGGATTATTCTTATTTATAAATTTTAATTAGAGAGAGTCCTGAAACCTTCCCTATTGTCTTGATCTTATGAATGTCTTCGTCTTATAAATTTCTCAATTCTATTGAATCTGAGAGTACTTTCACACTTAACACTTAGAGATACGACTCAAACCATTCCATTGATTCCGACTTCCCTCAACGTTTTCTCCAACCAAAACTTTATCTTCTGTTTCTTCTGTCTTTCATGCACCTACACTTTCTTTAACACTATGTTCAAGGCATTTTCTTCTTATTTTATCAGTACCAGGTGAAAATAACTTACCAAAACAACCTCTTGCTTAATAAACCGACACACCATACTCAGCTAGAATAAATACTCAAAACTAAGATTTAGTGGTCCATTATAAATCTAATAATACGTAATACGTAAAAGAAAAAGAAAAAAAAGAGATGGACACACACCATTCTTAGGGATGTGAGAGTTTATGAGTGAACCGACAAGATTCGGATATAAAGGATAATATGCTAACATGGAAGTTTAAGAATCTCATCAGATACTGTCACAGACACTTTACAAACAGCAAAAGCATTAACACTTCTCTTTTCTAATTTTTTTATTGGCTTTTACATTATTTGTTTGTTCTGATAGAGATGTTTTGCAGTTTGTTTTAATTGTTGAGTAGCCCTTAAACCTATTTATGCTGTCCCACTCTCGTAGATACGCTTTCAGCATTTTACGTACACATATAACGCGGCAAGAGTACAATCATACGTATTTTTTTCAGTATTATCCTATTACGTTATACCATCAAATTAAATTAAAAATATTATTTATACCATTATATAAAGAGGTATACATTTTTCTAAGTTATTTTTTATTAAGTAATTTTATCCTTTAATAAAAGATATATTAAAATAATAAATAAAACTAATTTAATTGTAATTTTTAATTAGATTATTTTATTTTTAAAAAGAACAAATATTTTTTATTTAATAAAATATATAGATGAACAGTTACTCTCCACAAATATAATTTTTTAATCTTTTTTTCACTTCAAATAATTAACACATAAATTTTTTAATCTTTAATTTATTTTTAAAAATTGTATTATTTAATTAAAAAGCATGGATACATAATTATAACAGCATGTGTTTCTGTTAGGAAAATATAAAAAAATTAATTATGAAATTATTATTTTTTTGACAATTTGGTTGATAACTAATATCCATAGAAAACTTGACTAACCATTTTAATGAAATTTCAATTATCAATGTTTCTCAATTACTCAACATTGACAATTCTTGAAAGAAAGATCTTGTTTGATGAAACTGAGTGCAATACCAAGTCTTAATCATAAATATTTAATTATGAATACACATAAGTTGTTTTACAGCAGAATATTAATATTAATTATAAAGCATTTAAAATTTATTATCATTTATAAGATACAATTAAATGTGTATAAACCTTTAAATTAAGATTTCATATCATATTACTATGAAAACTTATGTTAATGAAAATGAAAGATTCAGAATGTGATGAAATACCAAATGCTTTTGAAAGAGCTAAAAGGCATTAACAAGTTTGTTTTCTATTTAATGGTTTTGATTATGTTTGATTAATCAAAGGATAGGTTTGGATTAGTTAGTTTTTATTGTCGAGTAGTCATTACACCATTGATTTGCATGCCCCACTCCTTAGATATGTTGTTAGTCTATTTACAAAGATGGCACAACATAGCATAAACCTATGAGCCTATATTTATGTATTCAATTATGGCACCACATAACTTTCAAACACACCAAAAAGTGACACCACAAACATATAGATCGAAACGTATCACTAAAATGACATTTTGTTTAAGAAGTTTGGTTCCTCGTGACAAATATTAATAAGAGTATGTTCGACACGTCAAATCCAAAATATAATTGTAATCTCAACTCAAATTTGTCAAATCAAAATTGCTTTGAAATTGTATTTAGGTTGTGAAAAGAACAGGACCTGGAATTAATTTTAAATTAAACTTGAAATACATTTTAGCACCTCCAATTAATTCGAGATAACTATCAATCATGTTACATAAGTTTTAAAGGAAAAGTAAACAAAGTTTCAAAGGGAAACAAGTGATAACAATTTGTATTCTTTTTAATTAGATAAGACTTAGTTTAAATCTTAATGATGTCACTTAGATAATGAAATATTGTTTGGGAGAATATTGTATTTTGTGTTACTTTAAAGTAGCACATTAATATTAATACTATGCTTTTAAAAAAAAAAAGTAGTTGTGAAAATTCCTTCTCGAAATATGGCTAGCATGTGTTAAAATTCATCAAATCAATGATGAACTTGAGTGAATAATGTAACATAAGACTGTTAAAATAGGTGAAGTTTAAGACACTTTGTTGTTCAATTGCTTGAATAAGTCAATTGGTGAGTTTGTATAATTTTGTCAGAAGTGATATATCAATTGTTTTTTTTTGTGCTACTAAGTTTTGTTTACAGAAATTATGAAAAACTAGTTAAAATTGTCCATTCAAATTACATTACATCTAGAATTATTATACGGGCGATGAGAATTTGGAAGATTGAGGATATTTCTGCTAACTATATGCAAAATAACACTGGAGAACCATAGTAGGCTAGTATGAAAATTGCTTTGGGAGCAGCAGCGTCATGAATTTGAAGGAGCAAGATGTTGACGGCAGAGGAACAAACACCATCTACACACAACTGCAGACGAAGCTTCATGATACGTGGAACAAGATGAAGAAGGAATACAATGCTATGGAGGAATTGCAACCAATAAAGAGGAAATTCAAAGATAGGAGAAGTTGTCCGGTTGTATCATCAAGGAAGAATATGGAACAACTAAATGTATGAGATTTATTACATAATTAAAAAATATGTATTACATAGATGTTGTTTTTCTTTCAGGATATTGACAATTATTTGTACTAAATAAGAGTATTATTCTAATTGATTTGAGTAGAGATTTGTAATCTTTTAATAAAAATTAACAAGAAAAAGAAAAGGACTATTTTGTATAAGAGTTTGAGTATTCTGAAAAGTTTTTATTTATTATATTTATTATTGCTGATAAAAAAATTTATTAACATTTGAAAAAAAAATACTTATAATTTAGTAACCAGTATTTTAAGGATATTCTAGTCTACCATTTCATACTAACATGAAATTACTTGCAAGAAATGGAAATCATATTCCTGCAAAAATGAAAAATGAAAAATGAATATTTAATTGGAAGGCAGTGAAAGAACAATATCTGGAGTGGAAGTTTTGTGAGAGTCCGTACGTGAGTGGCAATCATGTAAAGATTTGTTGCATGGCACCGCAATGATCAAAATATAAAATGTGACACTGAAAAAGATTTGGCCACCGGTATTACTATTATTCTCACCTCACAACCTATGCAACTTGTACTTTGATATCTTCATGTTTATCGATCATAATTCATCACAACATTACATTTATAATCACTGTTCACAAAGATATCAATCTTTGTTGTATGGCCATAACTCTGTAGGATAAACACTACAATTTATTGATCCATGACCTTTCCACACATGTAGGTCCCTTCAATCTCTATGTTTGTTTCTTTGCTTTGAGTGCTTTCAGCACCTCCATCGTTCTTCCTCCACCTCTATAGTATAGCCAAAAGGATAATTTTGTTCCTAGATTAAAATATAATTTAATCTCATCTATCAGTTTCATCTATAATGTTCTTTGTCAGCATTTCTATTCTTTAACTCCAAGACCTCCATTTATTATTTTATTAGTTTAAATTATTTGAAGATTTTAAATATATGGGATATAATCTTCTAGATTCTATATTCCGTATTCTACCAAGCTCAAATTTTTTAACATTGTATGAATTTGATATTATTTTTCAGATTCTACAATACAATATACAATATGCTAATGGAAAAATATGCTAACAAAAAAGTTTATATATTAGGATAATCTTTTTCTAAAAGGAAAAAAATACTTTACATGCATACAGTACCCACGTATTCAAATTCATTTCAAAACAATTTCCTGGAATTTTACAGGAAAGGAAGAAAAGTAGAAATCTATCACAGAATAACTTTTAGAAATTTTACAAAGAGGCAAAGAAGGTGCATACAGTGAAAGGTGAGTGAAAGATGAAGGTTGAATGATGAAAGAAAATGATTAATATGCTTTGTTTAAGAAAGGACAAAAATGTTATTTTAAAAAGATATGGAGGTGCAACTCCTTTGCTTTTTCATTCTTATGTTCCAATAGCCTATTCATTGTGGTGGGTTTCGAGACATCTTCTTTTGGCCCATTTCTTGAAAGTGGGTTGGGCTTGGAGATTGCATTCAAGGGTGGGCTTTGTTGGGTAAAGGATTGGTAGAATTGAAAGAGGGCTAATGTATCCATCTTTCAACGTGCACCCCATAAATTTTAAATTTCCATATTTACATTTTCGTATAGAATGTTTATTTTCAGTTTTACATTATGTAATTCAGATACATAATGCAAAAATATTAATATTTCTATATTTTAAAACCTACAATTTAGAAAAAAAAATTGTATTTTGAATTATATATTTTAGAATAAAAATTTACATTTCAAATATATTAATACATTATGGATCATATAATTCAAAATGTATTTTCAGATCCGAAAATACATTTCAGAATATATTTTTAGATTCAAAAATATATTCCAAAATATAAAACCATAATACATTTTATAAATATAAAACATGAATACTTTTATCTTTTCACCACTTCCATGGAGTTCTATGCGATGGCTTTGAAAGAATGGAACTAGGTGGCTTTAGGAAGTGAAAGTGTGAAGAAAATGAGAAAGTGGGACTCGTTAGATTGTTATTCTTAAAAAAGGTGAAATAATCCATTTTTTAAATAAATATATTATTTTTGCAACATAATCGATTAAATTGTTTGAAAAATTGGTAATATACTAAAAGAAACTTTCTATAAAAATTTAAATAAAAAAAATGATTCTAACTCATCATACTTCTTTTGTGATTGGAAACTTTGCAACACTCACTACTTCACTACCATATGTTACCGGTTTGAACATATGGTAATTCACATAACATGGTTTAGGTTGGGCCAAAATCCACATTCAACACACTACAATGTTGATATTTACCCATACCACTACATGAATTAATGATGAATAAATTTTATGAAAAACCTCTAGACCAAATTGAAGATAATTTCACAGACAATTCAACTTGGTTGAACAGAAGAGTATAGAACACTGTCTGGTTTGGCCAAATAATGTTATATTATGAAAGACAATTGATTGTGCAAACGTTATAGAGTTGTTGTCTTTGTCCAACAAATACACACGAAAAGGCATATAAATGGGACAACATATATTTTCCTATGTTAAGTCCTAACAATGCTTCAATTCACTGCTCCTTAATTTTAACGGCATAATCCATTAGGACTGTCATTTGGTCTGTTCCATTATTTCTTTGCCTTCTTTTGTGTTGAAAGAATCATATGTGTCATTAATGATTGTGTCATCTTGGGTGATTTATTATCCATTTGTAAAACAATTTTTTCTATTCATTATCTTATCTTCTTCCAGGAACCATTTCAAAAATTTGGTTATGATTGGGGATGTCACATCAAATAAAAATAAAACCAATTCAGAACACTAAAACTATGATATCAACCTTCGAGTAAGATGTAGATCCAATTTATATTCGAAAAATAAAGACAAAGACACCCAAATTCATTAAAGAGAAGTAAAATTGCACGATATTATTGGACAAGAATATTTCGTTGTTTTAATAAATTAAAACACTAAAGATTAACACAGATTTAACAAATAAAACATGGGCTCATTCTACTCTTTAGTTGGTTCTATCAATTTATTACTCTCTTCTTTATTTTTATTTATTTTATTTCTCACCTATTTACACTATTAATGATGAAAAATGAGATTAAGAAAATCAAAGATGGCACATGGAATCACATGATGGTCCATTGGATGATGAAACCCAAACTCTTCCTGAACTGGACTCAACTATATTGGATTCCTAATTTCCCACGCACACACCAAAGTAATCTTTTGGGACGAAATTTTAAACTTCTGCCCCAAAATAATAGTAAAAATTTCCTTTCATAATGTTCATCTTAACATGCACAGTGCTCCATACTTTATATTCATTACAAATAGTAAATGATACGAATACAAGGACCAATTTGAATATGATAAAAGTAAGAAAGTTAGATAATATTTAAGAAAATCTTAAAAAAATTTAGAGTGAAAGTATGAGGAATAGTTATAATGTTTACTAGATGTAAAAGAAAAAAATAATTATATTTTATTTAGTTATATTTCAAATCTTACTGTTTTTGGTTGTGATGGAAGATGGGAAGTTGCAATGTCCTACTTGCCCACTTTACGGAACCTGCGCCCTTACAGTCTCACTTCGTCCTTAAAAAAGGACATCTACTTACTATGTATGCTTCATTGTTAAATTAGATAGGTACTTAGCAAAACATTGCATACCATGAACACAATGATGCATATATGTACCAAGAAAACAAGAGGATGAACACATGTAGATGCAAATGCAATGCATTTTCCAGTGTTAGGGACACCCATCAAACTTTCCAAGAGCTTTCCTACGTTTTCCTCCTATATGTAGAAAGACTTTTGGTTTTAATTTCAACTTTTTTATATGTAAAAAAGGGTCAAAAGTTCGATTTCTAAAAAGGAAAGTTTGATTTTAACTCGTGTAAAGTTTTAAAGTATGATAAGTCGATTTTTTTTTTCCTTTGTAAGAATTAAAATTTGAATTTTGAATCTTATAAAAGCTAAAGCTATTTTTTTATTCTTCTTAAAAAAATTAAATTTTAACTTTTCTTTTAAAGCATGATACTTTTTTTACAAAACTAATAATTTTTTAATGAAAGTTATCGATATGAATGTTTCAAAAAAATATATGATAAGATTTTTATTTTTAAATTTTAATTCATTAATCAAATAATTAGAAACAACTTTTAAAATAAAAAATATTTATATGAAAAAATTATAAGTTGTGCAGGACTTGGCTTTGAAGTCGTCCTACCAAAACATATTTTACTCATTTTTATAATTTTTTAACAATTTACCCATTTTAATAAATTTAAATAAAAATATCACTATTTTAGTAAAACAATCGTCCCATGAGTAATGTGAATGTGACTTGATTAAAAATAAAAAATGTCAATATATAACTTGATAGCTGACCAACACATTAACTATCCATTAATGAGGTAATATGTTCGATAAAAAAAAAATAACCAATTTGAATATTGAAATATACACCAAAGAAACAAACTTAAATTTCTAAGTATTTTAGGCGGAAACTATATAGTCTCATATAAACTTTTAAAATTAAAAGAGAGAATCAAACTTAAATTTCTAATTTATACATATATACTATTTATCCCCTTTATCCAACTTAACGAAAATGTTTATTATATAAGAAATATTTAAAAATGAAATAGAAAAATAATATAATCAATTTAAATAAAGAGTTTATGGTCATTACTATACAATACAAAATAATCCTATACTTTCGGCTATTCATCCATCATGGTAGGTAGGATTTTTGAAATAATTATTATAAAAAAGAATAAATTTACTAGTTAGTGGACCAGCGCAATGCACAAGTGTTTTTTTTTAAGAACTTTAGATGATACTAATTTAATTTCTTTTGTAAATTTTTAAATTCAGTTTTAAAGCCTGATAAATGACTTTTTTTTTTCTTTGCCAGAAGAATGAAAAGTTCAATTTTAACTCAAAATTTGATTTTATTCTTCATGAAATTGAAAGCTGGATTGTAGTACTCACTTCATTTATAATATGTTGATAGTTTTAAAAACATTCATTTAATAATATTTTTATTTATATTTAAGCACATCATTCGATCGTTTTTAATCTATTGATAGTTTTAGCAATATTTTCTGGTAAATAAGCCAAGTGGTTAGGCTAGTGACATTCATGTTAGTTATGAATTAGGGATTGTGGGCTAAAAGGAGTTATGGGTTCAAGTTTCACCTTAATAATTTCTTTTATACACAACAGAATCTTAATAAAGTTTGATAAAAAAAAGCAATATTCTCTACCCTCTCTAGATTACATATTAATAATGCCAAAAAAATATCTATAAAATAAGTTTCATTTTAAAACAATTGTTTTGTCAACTGTGCATTGATGTTATTGCTGTTCTGATATAATTTGGGCGATGAATGAGGAAATGATATTATAGTTAATGGTTATACAAGAGTAACGAGTAAATTTATGCAACTTAATCTTATAACAGCACTGACAGACAAAACTAAATACCAAAACATGTAACAAATATTTCCTAAACTCTAATTATTGATTGGCGAAAACATTTTTCAGTAGTTTATAAATAAACGCAAATTTTAATTAAATTAAACTTAAAATTCACTTAAAAGAGTCATGATGTTAGAAGGGTGTAAGCTGGTTTTGTTTATATTTTGTGACAACCATTGCACTGAAATTTTTTGAGAAATATTTGGAAACATAAATTTGATTGAACTCAAATTGAGAGAGAGATATATACAAAATTGGAAGACATCACTTGGGATGCAATTGGATTAAGGAGAATCTCCAGAACAAAATGAATGGACAAGACCAAATATTATTGCTCCTATCTATCTATCAACTAGGAAAATCAACATAGCCAATGTTGAATTGGTCAATTTGCTGAAACCATTGCTGGTTTTTGAACAACTAATCAATTAAGAGAAGAAGTTAGAGTAATGAAGTAATGTTCAGTGCATGGAATAGTGAGACCACCCATAGGGTGGTTGAATCCGAATTCTTCTTCAGCCCAATCCAACAAGTCTCTGAACAAAGGGTGGCTCAGGTAAGATATTGGAATCACAAACCTCTTATGGTTCTCTCCAACATACACTGCCAAGTGCCCTTTTGGAACATCAGCAACAGCTGAAGCCATTTTGATTCTTTGTGAAAGAGTTCTCTGAAGTTTGTGCTTGGCATTAGCTATCCCCACAAATCTGTTACCAGTCTTCATGATGGAGAATAAGGCTAGATATGAAGCAAAGTGTGAAGATATTAAGAGGTAAAATGTTTTATGGTTGGAATTGGTATCACAAGAAAAAGCACACATGTATATATAGGGGTGAGGGCATGCACTAAGTAAATAGGTTGATAAGTATGATATGAGGAATGTTTAGAAACATGTCAGGTGAAGGACTTGGGGTATCTTCACATGAGTGTGCCTAATCCAGACCAGAACATGAGGACCCACTCAATTTTGGACCCAGAGAAAAAAGTGTGGTACTAGTTGAAAGTTGTACTACTTGTTGATTATTGTTTCATGCTTTGAACGAATAATGGCTTGGCCCTTTTTATTCTAAGCACGTTCTTGACATGAAATGCCAACATGAATTGGAAAATATGTTGAAAACTGGTCATACCTATTAAAAGGAGCTTTGAATTTAGACTGATGCTCTTTACTGGCAATTTCTTGTCATCACTAGACAGCTTCTGTTGTGATCAACTGATCATAGATAGGCCTATCTACTTGCTTCACATAATTTTTGGATTAGGCTGAATTAGTCCTCTATTTAATTCGGTCCAAATTGACTTAATCTGATCAATTTAATATATACTTTCTAAAATCCCATCCCAAATAGTAGATGCAATGTCAAATCTATAATGAAACACCATCATCCGATTCTCACCTACCTAATATGTTGGACTAATTCAAGCAGAGAAACTTCATTTCTAAACTAGATCAGGCTCAATTCAATGACCCTTTGTAGAGTTTGATTTTGTTCTTTGAAAGCAAATTGTATAGAGAATTAAAATGAAATTATTTTCATCAATTTATTAACAGCTGTATGTGTATATTTATTAATGTTATAATTTTTTTAATACTGTTATCTAATTACAAATTATCATCTATGAACTTGTGAAGATTTTAACTCATCTAAATATAATTGACATGGTTTACAAATATAATGAACAAGTTCAATAATTAATGGGTGAGCACTACGTCATTATTGGAAACAATGCCAAATAAAATGTTTCAATTATTTGGTAGAAGGTTGGTTTGGTTCCGTGCATTAGACCCGCTACATTTGTTCATTTGCTAAACTAAGGATAATAACTTGTTTTGTGCAGTTGCATAACTGCAACAATTACTTCTCTTATCTTCTTTTAGTTTACTTTCCTCTTGAACTTCAATATATGCACCCCATCACATCAAACACAACTTTCACAGTAGAAGTAAGCATTGTTTCGTGTAAGAAAACTAGAGTAAAAGGAAAATTATTAGGTGGGGTAAAGTGCTTGTTATGTAAGTTGATTAGACAAATAGATTTTTAAGTACATTAAACAATGCACATTTTACAACAGTTATGGGAAATGAATAATGGCTTGGTTAGGTAGTTCAGCTTCACTTCAATCTACTTTTTACCTATTCATTCTCCATTGAATTCGTAAAGCATTCCAATAATAGAGCCACTCAAATGAAAACTCAAATCGTCCATGTGATTGCACAAAAGTTGTTTTCAACACCGCACGTGAAATACTCCCACTATTGGACTACTGGACCCGATTTTTTGAGGCCAAATACTTTAACATTTTATGTGACAATACTTTACTTATGGTTAACCATAAACAGTATATTAATCGGTTCATCCATGGCTATGTTCTCTTTGTGAAAGAGTTCTAATGGCTGAACATTATTAGGAATGGAAGACACAAAATCGACAAGGAACGTGAAACAAAGTTTGGCATTTTAGAGTAATACATTATAATTCAATTGCCACTCCTTTAGCCCTCGCATAATAATCTCACAAACAAAATCTACCACCAAAACTTGATTTTAGTGTGTAGTATTTTTTTGCTGTATGATTTTTCTACAAAATAGAATCATGTAGTCAATAAAGTTCTTTAACTTTTCTCGAGCAGGCAACAAAATTAGGCTGGCAAGTATCACGGGCCAGCGCCATTTCTGCATTGGGCCCCATTGATGATCTATATCCATTTCTGCATTCGAAACAAAAATTCAAGAAGATACTTCGGGAACAAAATTTTTAGAATAGGATTTCTGGAACAAACTTTCCAGAACATAAAAAATGTATTTTGAAATAAGTTTTTTGGAACAAGTTTTTCAAAACATAAGATATTTACTAAAATAAATTTTTTAGAACAATCTTTTCAGAACATATGGGATATGTGTACGAAACATGATTTTCAAAAATGTATATAATTCTTTATGAAACAAACTTCCCACCAAACTCACCATTATACTCTCTCTCTTCTTCTTTCTCTCCATCTCCAAGATTATACTGTAGAACAAAGTTGGAGGTGCAGACATGGTGCAGCAAAGAAGGGTATTTTAGTCTTTCTGCTGTTTGTACGATGTGCATGTAGTAGTCATGGGGTGCATGAAGAAAAAGCCACAATCATACAGATTCTTTCAACTTCAAGTGGATATAGATCTCTTTATTGTGGTATTGCTAACTGACCTAAATTCATTCTTTTCACATGGTGTTCTCAATTGTTTTTATATGCAAACATCTAATTCTCTCATGCAGAGTCTTTGTCAATTTATTTTATGAGTAATCACCTTAAAAGCAGATTAAGATGCACATATGTGCATGATAAGCTTGATTGTCCATGCCATGCTTTGTCTCAACCACTTGACACTTCTACTTGTAAGGTGGAGGAACGAGTTTTCCCTGTATTATTGCCTCAACTCTCAATATATGTTTCACTTAATTCTTCATCTTTGATAAAATACATATTTGATAGTACCTTTTGATCCTTCACGCCTATGTTTTCTCCAGACTCCATTTGGATTACTCTTAATCAATCATTTTTGTATCCAAGAGTTCTAAAACCTTAGGTTTATGCATAGATAGAGATAGTCATGGTGCACTCACAAACGAGTCAAATCCTTTGCATTTTGAAAGCATAAAGTTCTTCTTATTCAAGTCTTTTTCAAATCATTCTCTTGATCTGCAATGATTTCTTTGTGCCTGGTTTTCAAAGGTGCAGTGATGTCCCAAAGGGCTTTCTAGCAGTTTATGTAGGAAAAAACCAATCGAAGAGGTTTGTGATTCCTATATCATATTTGAACCAACCTTCAATTCAAATACCTGCTGATTGAAGTTGAACAAGAATTTGTATTTGACAATCAAATGGAGGCAACAACAATCCCTATTAGAGATGATATCTTCCTAGATGCTTAAAAGTTGAAAAGGTCATAAAGGTGAAGATTGAAATGTACATGGTCAATGACTAATTCAACCTAATAGAACTTGATGATCAACTTTGTGCATAAGACATGGTAAGACATTTGTAAATTTTAACAATCTTGTTTGTTGTCCTTCCTAGAGAATGGAAAAGATTCACTCAGACAGAAACTTAGAAGCACAGTTGCACGTTTCTCATTCTTGTTCTGTTTCTTTCATAAACTTTCCCATGATCCTTTTATTTCAAGTTGTTAGGTATATGCTGTCTATTTTCTTTGGTAGATTTGCAGGATCATAGTTTTACTAGTGCATGAATCTGGTGAATGATCACTTCAGGAGTCCTGTGTTGATGATCTGCATGTAGTATTAGTGCTTGCTTCTTTATATTGATATGTTCGAGAACACACAGGAATCTACCTTTCTTTTTCTTGAATTTTTAAAATGATTATTCAGATTCATGATCAAAAGCCATCTTTTTGATTGGATAAGTTGGACAAAATTGCTAATGATATTTGTGACGGTCCATAATGAGAGATACATGAATCTAAATCCGAAACAATTGTATTGCATATGTTTATAGGTAACTTTTATTGTATATATCAATATGCATGAAAATAAGTCTGGTATAAATGAAACACAAATAAGTAATTTATTACAGTTTTCAAAATGGTAGAAAATAGTTATTAATTTGACGTTGAACAAAATTTGTTGACCAGGAGGAGTGAGTGTATTCAAGAAAAAAAAAAATCAAATGTCTCACATTAAGAGTTATTTCATATGCATAGACTTGACCTTACATACAATCAAAAGCAAAAAAGTGGTGTTGCAATATCTTGTGTTAACATTCTCATTCAAGTCAAAATTTCCAACTTCAGTTGGATTGCACAAGGAAAATTATAGCATAACAAAATTCATAATAAAAGAAAGTTCCTTCTCTACAAATTTGGTTCAACTAATCTATCCGAGCTCCATTATAACATATTTACAGCTCTGTCAAGCGAGAAGTGAGGCTTATAAACTCATCCTCCTTGCATGGAAATGTAAGACCGCCAGCTGGATGATCATATCCAAATTTATTCTTCTGCTCGACTCAGCAATTCTTGAAAAGAAGGTTGATTTAAGAAAGACACTGGAAATAATGGTTTGGCTGCAGAAAATGATGGCTGTCTAATGATACCTGGTATGTGGAAACCCGTTGTATTTTCTGCTCTACAAACAAATAATGTTTGAGTATTGTCGAAAGGGTTGTATGAGAAAGAAATATTTGAATTCTGATGCTTGAGGATGTAAATGAATTGTGTTGCTTGAGCACAAAAAATAATGTATATATACATCTGCAATCCAATTCCTCCGTGAGTGATTTTTACAGCGCTATGAACAGTTCTATTGTGGGACAAGGGATCACATGGTGTTGTCTTCAAGATTTATTTCAAGGATTAGAAGGATAAATGGGAGTGTATACCATACCCCACCTTCTGACATAATGGCCAACATATTTACCCACTTGAACTTAAATACATTAGCAATGGTGAAATGTAATGCTTGTTCATTCATTGAGCTGTAGCTATTTCATTGTTAGACATGCTTTAGACATCACCCATGTTTCTTTGAAGAACATATATAAAATATATAAGTGGCAAGTAACAACCTGTAAACCTTGAGACTTGACCATAGCTGATTGGCAGCTCTGAAACAGCGTTTGGAGATAAGAAGAGAACCAACATTGAATACTTGATCATGAGGCACTATGGACCACATCTTTTATGCACATCAAATTCTAGGCACACAAAGTTTGTAGCAGTGTCAACATGATCAATTAGTTTTCTTTTTCACACATGCACATGGTTTATTTTAAGTGGGGTAATCTGTTCCAGAAGGTGGGACTTGAGTTATGTTATCTACTATAACATGTTGCTTTGAATCAGTAGAAAGTCCTCTAAGACAACACCATATGCTTTGTCTCTCATTGGTCCCATAACTCCAACTCATAGCCCTCTTTCACCAATAATCCAAGTAGCCTATGGTTTCTTGCATATCCTTTGATCTATGTATATATATTTGTTGCTAAGAGAATTTAGGACCAACACAAATCATTCAAACCCTTTGAAAGTCTTTTCTTAGACCATTCTCTTCTCCAGTCTCTAAAACAATCAGTATAGCAATGGGTTTTCGTTTACCTCTCATGAGAAGGACATTATTTGCTGGAAATCACACATCTTCAAAAGCGGTGGATGTGCCAAAGGGCTATTTTGCAGTCTATGTGGGAGAGAAAATGAAGCGGTTTGTGATTCCTCTATCATACTTGAACCAACCTTCATTCCGAGAATTGTTGAGTCAAGCTGAGGAGGAGTTTGGATTTAATCATCCCATGGGTGGCCTCACAATTCCTTGCAGCGAAGATGTATTCCAGCATATAACTTCATGCTTGAATGGGATATAAATCTCACACTTTTGAAGACTGACATAGATTAGTAGACACATTTTGTACAGTAGAATAGAATTAACTATCAGAATGACGAATTAAGAGTATTCTCTGTCTCTTTTCTTGCATTATAACAATGAATTGCATTATTCAAATGGCTTCTTCGTGTTTTCTGTCCATTAGATAAAATGTTCATTTGTTACTTTGTTGAATAAGGCTGCTTGATCTAGGAAAAACTACAGTTGGCTGAACTAATAAATTTCAAAGCTGGAAGAGAACATGCGATTACTTGTCAGGGCAGAGCAAGAATATATTTCTTAGGAGTTAGGAACATATAGAAAGATGATATACTCAGGGAGAAGTCAAAATAATTTTTTTTATAGAACAAAATTATGTATCTTTTTTTTCTTTCAAGATTATACATATGAAATCAAGATTTTTGAAGAGCATTGACCCAGATCATACATGAAGTGCCTTCTCTGCCTATGTAGGTCCACAAGAACAATGACATGGGGTTTTTACAACAACAAAGCCTTATCCCAGTAGGTGAGATCAGTTATATGAATCACACAAGCTATTTAGCTACATGCATTAAGGTATTTACGCATACTGAAATTTTAGCCATGCCTTAAATTTCCAAAATTCAATGATCGGTTTTTCTCTCTCTCAGATTTGAGAGCTACTTGTGTTAAAGGTCAACTATATTTCCACTACAATTTTAAATTTCTCATTCTAATTAGTGAAATAACATCCAAGTGGAAATTGAAAAAACAAATCTCTAGGTGGTTTGAGAAACCAAAATATCTATATTTACTAGTAATTCATAGTAAGAATGTGGGAAAGCTCACAAACTTTGGATTGGTTCTATCTACTGGATATTCATCTAGTCTGAGCAACAGAGCAAATCAATAGAAATCCAATTTTAATTTTGATATCTTTTAGTTACAAGTAACAGTCTACACAACATTTCAAGTCCTGTGTTGTAGGGACTACATAGTGGATGCTCCTTTTGCACTACTTTTATTACATGGAGGGTGAAACAGATATACCTATCCACACTGCAGTACACATTATTTTACTGTATTAGTCATCAGAAAGTGGTAGTTTATTAACTTGAAAGTATATGTTTTGAGACTGTCTGGATCATAAGAAGAAGGCCATTATATTGGTTATGCAATTATTTGCTTATTGGCTGTAAAGTCTCTTTCTGAAGTGCAACCAGGTTGGCATGGATTCTCAATTCTCAAATAATCCTTCACCAAAATCATGTAGGCAGTATCATGTGACACCTCATTAGCCCTTGTCTCTCACTAGACCCCTCAAGCATCAAATTCCCCACCAACCATTGAGTTCATCAGAGAACCGATTTCACATAGACTCTTATATCTATCTATATATACTCACAATGACATTCTCAAGCAATGCAAGCCAGTCACCAAGAATTCAAACATTTCTTTCACACCCCAACTCTTGTATTATTTGGTATTGTTCTCTGTGCAATTCATTTCAATGGGCTTCCGCTTACCCAGTATCAAAAGATCATCTTTTGCTGTGACCAAAGCAGCTTCCAAGGCTGTGGAGGTCCCCAAAGGCTATCTAGCAGTCTATGTCGGAGAGAAAATGAAGCGGTTTGTGATTCCTATTTCATACTTGAATCAACCTTTATTTCAAGAATTATTGAGCCAAGCTGAGGAAGAATTCGGGTATGAGCATCCAATGGGTGGCATCACAATTCCTTGTGGAGAAGATGTGTTCTTAGACCTCACTTCTCGTTTGAATAGGCTATAAATCATATTGGAGGAGACTGACATAGAATAGTTGAGGCAAAATGTACAGAAGACATTTTTGTTCATTTATTATCCTTCTTTTGAAAGTGGAAAAAGCCATCTAAGTGAGGTAGCTATTAACAGAAATGTCATATTTCTTGTTTGGTCAAGTTTCAATGAATTTTTTTACCTATATACTTTCTCTTAAATGCACTTTTCTTCTCCCTAGGCGTTCTGCTGCTACTTCTATACAACTAAAGCAAAATAAAAATTATGGTCTGATAGTACTTTTCGGTTGGTTAGATTCATTTGATACTTGTTTTATTTAATATAATATTATATAATAATAAAATAATAATTTATTTCATATCAAAAGTATTAACATGTAAAATAAAAATAAGTTTATCCGAACAGAACTGTAGCACAATAGTGCATGATCCATTACCTTAAGCTTTTTCTTTTACAATTAGTTTGTGATAATGTTAAAATAGTGAGATGGGAGTTAAAAAGTTGAAAAGTTAAAATTGATAGGATTATGTCTGTAAAATGTGCACATACATATTTGAGGTGGTGCAATTGGTAATCAAAGCTTAATAGAAAAACCCAAAGTGCCATCGGCCCAGAAAGAAGCAAGAGACTTCGGCTTCTAAGACCGGAAGGGAGACCGGAGACAGGATTCATTAGGCAAGGGACTGCTTCTTCCTGCACCCCCAAGCCTTATTAAGGCACCTCCAAAATTTTTGAAAATTCCAACACTATCCTTTCTGTCTTTTCAGTTTTGGAATATGAATTTGGAAGTGAAAATGAATTACGAAACAACTTATTCTGAAATATGTTGATTGAGTTCTGAAATTAAACATTTTGTAAGTCAATATGAGTGTTTCAGAACAAATTGTTCCGAAATGGATTTGGGGTAAGAATATGTTACAGAATAATTTGTTCCGAAACTTGTTGATTGAGTTCCAGAATTGGACATTTCGTAAGTCATTATTTCAAAATTAACTGTTTCGGGATGAATTTCCATTTTATTATGAAAATATATTTGGCTGATTTCAAGAGGGGGGGTGAATTGAACTTTAAAAGATTTTTGTCAATTTAAAACACTGAAAACAGTTTAGTTAATAGAAAACATTTTCTGAATCTCAATGATAAAAGATTTAAGGTGCAGTGGTGAAATAAATCGATTTCAG
>Ga0099825_1000438_pt1 | contig 43562 bp, 18 predicted proteins | sample SiratroredBW_FD_76838 | JGI IMG/M metagenome (GOLD analysis project Ga0099825, IMG submission 76838) | Root nodule microbial communities of legume samples collected from California, USA - Siratro red BW | ecosystem: Host-associated > Plants > Roots > Nodule | place: USA: California | collected...
AAATATTTAATATATATATATATATATATATATATATATATATATATATATATATATATATATATATATATATATATATATATATATATATATATATATATAAAGTGAAACAAAGAATTTTATTTTGAAATCTCGTAATTGTTGTATGTTTTTAATATGAAATGCAGCCGAATGAAAGAAACGTCTGATATTCTTTATTTTATGGTCTACCCTCTCTTTCATTCAAAACCACTACCATTGATGGTCCAATGGAGATGGTATCCTTTTGCATTCCAACTTAAATCCCTACGAATCTCCTCTTTAACTTGTTTTTCCCATCGATGTAATAATAGTGTTAAAAGGAATAAACTAATATATTTAAAATATAATCTAAATAAAGTTTGTGATTTGGAATTATAACTAAATATATATTATATTGTATATATGTAATAAATATATGTTATACATAACCATTTGATGTAAAGTATTTTTTATTTAATATGATATGTATGTTTCGTCTACTATGATCATTTGAGTTATAAGTTTTGTCTAATATGGATAGACAATACGATTTAAATAGAGTTCCTTTGTCTAATGGTTAAAGACCAATTCTTAGTATAGGCGAAATCAACATTTTGGGAATTTAGGATAATGAATTCAGTATAAGTCTAGAGTGGAAGGTAGTCATAAAGGCGTATTGGAAACTTGTATTAGATGATATTAATAAGTTGATTTTGGATTGCATAAGTGATTTGGAAAATTGATATTGACAATAAATGTAATCTAATGGATTAAGAACTCGACATTAATTAGATTTATATACATTTGATAGATTGTGTGAAAGTTAGGAGAGAGAATTGTCTACCGTAAATAGAATAATATATAGAAACAGGGATTAGAGATGTGAACGGTATCACTGATTCATCTGTACAATTAATCTAGGATAAAACTTAGATTTATCATACCTTCGGTCAATTTGAACAATAGCATATATTACATTTTTATATTCCCACGTTAGACTATGTATATTTCTTCCTTATTAAACCTTTAATATAAAGTTTTATATTTAGAACGTAGGAGCAAAGATGGTTCAGTAGACTATTTTAGATTGTCGAAGATAAAAAGAAAGTAACCATCATCTGTCCATCTAAAAGGGAATGTTTGGACTCTAGGCGAAGGTCATAATCGAGTGAGCTATTGATGTAATGTGTGTGTAAATAATAAATAGTAAAATTCTAAATAATTTAAATAATAGAAGTTGAGTAAAATTAAAGAAAAAATATAAAAAATAACAATGGCATGAATAGTGAGAATAAATGAGTAACATTAATAGTATCCTCTAACCATACAATATACAACTTTCTTGCATTTAATCCTCAAAGATTTAATCCTCCAACTTCCAATCATCAATCTCTAGTATTTCAATATAGTATAACATGATCATGAAACTAATCCACGTATGGAATCAACATAATAAAGTGCAATTAAAGACCACAAAAATTCAGTAAAATGATCAATAAACAAAATTAGTATTTTGATAGAGTCTACCATGTATAAACCAATATTAAAATCATCATAATCTGCAATAGAAAGTCATAAAAATCAACATTAGAAAATTCCTACAGTAAGTATCATATCAGTGAAATCATTAAAGAGAGTGAGCGTTAGGATACCTCATTAGAATAACTAAAACATATCTCATTTTCCTTTTGATTGAAACAAATCTTCCTTTTTCCTCACAAGTTCTTTCTCACGTTTTCTTACTTTATTGTATATTTCTTGTGCCTAAAGTATTATCCACATCCGCTATCTATAGGGTGTTTTTCAATCATTGTTTATGGTTTCATTTTAATTGTTGGGTTGGAAGTCAATTAAATTGTAGTGACTAGTTTTTTTTTTTTTTCACTTTTGTGAAGTTAAAGTAACGTGGTTAAAAAAAATATGATGTGACATGATGAAATGATGAAAAGTGAAACTTATCTTCTATTTAACATTAAATGGGATAAGGTTGTATGATTTATAACTTCACCTTTTTTAGAATAAAAGTATTTAACTTAATTAATCTAAATAAGTAGGGATATTGTTTTATTGTCATATTGATCTAAATAATTTTGTTTGATTAGTGAGTAGATTTAATAGGATAATATTTCTTATCTCTTAATTGTTTAATATAATTTTTAGTAAGAATCTAATCATATTTCACTTGTTAGATTTAGTTCAAGCTGTTAGATTTAGTGAGTAAAAATAAGGTGACATGGTAAAAGATAAATTGACTTTAAATTTAAATGAATTAAATTAGATAATACATTGTAATGAGGCTGAGAGGTACCAAACCGATATCCTATGCCGATGTTGTACCGAGGCTGAGAGGGTCGAGAGGTAGCTAATTGAGATCTTGAGTAAAAATGTTGTATAAAGGATGAGAGGGCCAAAATGTAGTTAGTTGAGATCTTATACTAAGATGCTCTATTGAGGTCAAGACGCAGCGAATCGAATTCATGTAAAGAAAAAATTTATCAAGAAAAAAAAAATGTTTGATGCATTCATCAAAATGCACTTGAGTATCAAAATATAATTATTTGGAACCCGAGATAATTAAGAATCCAACCGAATATATTAATAACTCGAAATAATACTGAAACATTCTATAAGAGTATTCTTTAAAATATTTAGGATGTAAAAATTTTCCAAACATTTTTTTACAAATTCATATTTTACTTTAAAACAAAAATTATAACATAAATAATAGTATTATATTTACAAATTTCAAAATGTTACACATATTCCATAATGTATTTAATAACCTTAGAAAAGTGTTGAGAAAAAAATATTCGCATGAAATTATCATACATTTCTCTAATCTCATTGAGCTGCATAGATGAAAATTGTATTATAAAAATGATGTGAAGGGGTTTATAAAATGTTAGAATTGTTATTCTAATAAATCCTTGATACTATGATATGGTAAATAAATCCCCAAATTCCATATCTATAATCATTATAAAGACACAATTAGACATCTCCCACTTTCATAAAGATCAATTAAATCTACAAAATTAGTCTTAATGGTAGTCAATGATTATTCCTTCCTAATAGCAAAATGAATGTTCATAAAATGAAGATGAACTATTTCCTTCCAAGTTTTATAATTTTCAGCCCTCAATTTCAAAATACTGCCCTTTATATATATAAAAAAAAATCTTTAGATTAAGTAATTACAAAGTCCAAATAATACATAAAAAAGTAAAAAAATAGAAAAAAATTTGAGGCAAAAAAAAATGACATGATTCACTATTGCAAATCGCGTTTTAATTTTAGAATCTAATGACACAATTTATAAACTAAACTCAATTAGACTTATAATAATGCAACTTTATCACAAAACTTTAAATTGTGTTTTTTTTTTCTTAATTAATTATAAAATATAATAAAATTCCAATAAATAAATTTTATCATATTATATTAAATAATTATAGTTAATACCTTTAATGTGGTTTTGAAACTTAATATATAATTATAATTAATTAAAACGTTGTAGTTATTATAATTTATTAAAATTATATTCATTACTCAACATTAATTTTCTTCTAAAAGTTAAATGTTTATGTCAATATAAAAAATGGACAATAATACGTTGCATGTACAGTAATAATATCAACAATAATAATAAATTTATATAACGTATAAAGTAAACAATATATACGAAATAAATTTATACAACGTATATTCACAATAAAGAAATGTACAATTTATGCGAAAATAGATTATGCAAACTCTGTGTGTAAAACGCTGTAAAGGGAATGAATACAACCTGATCGTTATATTGAGTAATGCTTGTTGGACAATAGATTCAAAACTAGAAAGTAAATTTTTTATTATTATTATTATTATTATTATTATTATTATTGTTATTATTAGATTAAAAAATTGATTATTTTTAAGTGTATGCAATGTTATAGAATAATAATAATATTTTTAAATATTGTCATTGTCAGAAGAGATTGAAATTTTTCTTTCAATTCAGTTTGAGATAAATTATTTCTTATATGGAACTTATTAAAATAAACATAAAGAACTTACAAAAATATTATATTTAATTTTTATAAAATTAAGAATCGTTCAGATGAATTTTCAAAATAATTATTTGAATTCGTGAAATAACATATACTTTCTTTGTCTATTTATTTTAATTAATTTCAATAAATTTCTTAGTAAAGCTTATCAATTACTAGTAGTTTATTTCTGCCAAGTTTCATGATTAGTAGACATGTGATATGAATTTTTATGTGACAAGATAACGATTTATTAAACAAGTATTTAAAATAAATATTTAAAGCGTATTGGAACTTGTTATTTTAAGGTAATACATCAAATGAGTTTTTAAAAATTGAAAAAAAAGTTATGAGTTTTTAAAAATTGAAAAAAAAGTTATGAGTAATATTTTAAAATTTTAAGAAAAAATATGTTTGAATATTGTCTATGAAGAAAATTTCTAATAAATTTTTTTGAGACTTTTGATTGTTACGTTTGGATTAAGAATTAAGAAGAGAAAGCGTAGCATGAAATGGTAGAAACTTGAAAGACGAGCCTGAGACATTGGTTCAATATCTTGGTTTTGTTAATGGCTACTTTGTATGGAAGATTAAGCAGAAGAAGCTTTTGTCATACCTCAGCTTCTCTAATCCATAACTATAACTCGTCACGGCTACACCAATCCAACAAAAATATATCCAATCTGATTCGAAGTGGTAGACTAAGCGAAGCGAGAGCACTCTTTGATTCCATGAAGCACCGAAATGTCGTTACTTGGAATTCCATGATGAGTGGGTATGTGCATCGGAGAGAGATTGGCAAGGCACGCCAATTGTTTGACGAAATGCCCCAAAGGGACATCGTGTCCTGGAATCTCATTGTTTCGGGTTACTTTTCGTGTCGTGGAAGTAGGTTCATAGAGGAAGGACGAAAGCTGTTTGAGCTAATGCCGCAGAGAGATTGTGTCTCTTGGAACACGGTCATCAGTGGGTATGCTAAAAATGGCAGGATGGACCAGGCTTTGAAGCTCTTCAATGCCATGCCGGAGCGTAATGTTGTGTCCTCCAATGCTGTGATCACTGGGTTCTTGCTGAATGGTGATGTGGATTTGGCGTTTGGTGTTTTTAAGACGATGCCTGAGCATGATTCGGCTTCTCTTAGTGCCCTTATTTCAGGGCTTGTTAGAAACGGTGAATTGGACATGGCTGCTGGGATTTTGCACGAATTTGGGGGTGATGATGATAGGAAGGATGATTTGGTGCATGCTTATAACACTCTGATTGCAGGTTATGGCCAAAGAGGTCACGTGGAAGAAGCTCGGCGCCTTTTTGATGAGATTCCAGATGATCGAGGTGGCGGTGACAAGGGTCAAAGGAGGTTCAGGCGAAATGTGATCTCATGGAATTCAATGATGATGTCCTATGTGAAAGCGGGAGACATAGTCTCTGCCAGGGAGCTCTTTGATAGGATGGTGGAGCGTGATACTTGTTCTTGGAACACTATGATCAGTGGCTATGTTCAAATCTCGAACATGGATGAAGCTTCAAAGCTTTTCAGGGAAATGCCGAGTCCTGATGTATTTTCATGGAATTCGATAGTTTCTGGGTTTGCACAGAACGGTAACTTGAATCTCGCAAAAGATTTCTTTGAGAAGATGCCCCACAAAAACCTGATCTCATGGAATACGATGATAGCTGGCTATGAGAAAAATGAGGACTATAAGGGTGCTGTTAGGTTATTTTCTCAGATGCAGCTTGAGGGAGAGAGGCCAGATAAACACACATTATCTTCAGTTATCAGTGCGTGTACTGGGTTGGTGGATCTTTACCTAGGCAAGCAGATACATCAGCTTGTCACCAAGATTGTTCTTCCTGATTCGCCGATAAATAATTCCCTTATTACCATGTACTCTAGATGTGGGGCAATAGTTGATGCATGCTCTGTGTTTAATGAGATAAAACTTTATAAAGATGTGATCACTTGGAATGCAATGATTGGAGGCTATGCATCTCATGGCTTAGCTGCAGAAGCCCTAGAGCTTTTCAAACTGATGAAAAGGCTTAAAATTCACCCTACGTATATAACGTTCATTTCGGTTTTAAATGCATGCGCCCATGCAGGACTAGTTGAAGAAGGGAGGAGACAATTCAAATCCATGATTACTGACTATGGTATTGAGCCACGGGTTGAGCATTTTGCCTCCCTTGTGGACATCTTGGGTAGGCAGGGGCAGCTTAAGGAAGCTATGGATTTGATTAACACCATGCCATTTAAACCAGATAAGGCTGTGTGGGGTGCATTACTAGGTGCTTGTAGAGTTCATAATAATGTACAGTTGGCCATAGTAGCAGCTAATGCTTTGATCAGACTTGAACCAGAAAGTTCAGCTCCATATGTATTGTTATATAATATGTATGCTAATTTAGGACAATGGGACGATGCTGAGAGTGTGAGAGTATTGATGGAGGAAAAGAATGTCAAGAAGCAAGCAGGATATAGTTGGGTAGACTGATTGCCAGTGAGAAACTTCATTGTCTTAGAAGGATTTTCAATAACTATAGATGTCAGATAATGTTAGTGTTAGAGATGGTCGCATTCAACTTAACCATGTTAATACTGTCAGATGGAAAAGATGATATTGACTGATTAAGCAGACTTTAATGTAGAATAAATTTATAGACGTTGGTTTGAGATGGAAGAAACATGTCTTCTGGCAAACATTCAGAGGTAAGAAAGGGGTAGTTGTTTGTTATTTTTGGATGAGCATAACTTTGTGAATTTGTAGCGTGGTGACAACTGCCAGAAATCTCACAGCTCACTTTTTTTTCTTTTGTTTCTTTTAATAGATCAATTTGCCAGTGTCAACAGTACGTGATTTCAACTTTGGCTGGCTGGAAGATTAGGTATGTTACAATTTTTTTAATTGATCCTCAAATAAATATTTGTTTATGACGATGACGTGCTTAACTTCATTTTGGAACAACAATTTCATGGTTGCATTGCCTGACATAAAGAAAAGAAAGTAGAAAGGAAAACACTATGCAAATAAGTGTTCTGGGGACTGATTTATTTTTTATAAGCATTCAGCAACCTATTCGAAATTGAATATATAGTATTTATTATTAACAATATTATTTGTTTGTGTGTTCATTGGATCAGTCTTCCATGTGCTGAAGGTGTCACTTATTCCTACCTGTAAAAGAAATCCCTTTGGCATGAAATGTTCCATGTGACTATTTGGCACTGGTAAAGTGTGTCGGAAGTTTGCCTTAACAAACCAATATTTAGAAGCTGAGGTAACTTTGAGGTTGCTGAACCAGTGTATATACCTGGAAAGTATTATGGGTGAAAGTTATAATGGACTGAGCTTAGTATCGGACACTCTTCTGAAAATCATTAGATTCTTCAAAGTATCTGTTAACTCCCACATTATTTCGATTTTTCGGAATCATGTTTCTTAATGATAAAGACCATTAGAATGTGGAGATTTTGAAGAATGAAGCTCAGGATGTCATTAAGGGCAGAGATCAAGGGAAAATTGTTTAAAGTTATTGGAAGTTATGAGTAATTAGAATTTATTCTATAAATTTTATACTTGTATTTTGTAAGAAAGGATGAAATTTATAAATACTTAAATCCTAAATCAGAGGAAGCTCATGGATTAATATATTATTGCAATGTTCTTAATCATTTAGTTCAGGTATTTTATCTATTTCTTATATTACTTTCCTGAACTTTCTTTCTTTAGTACTTCTTATCTGTAATTGTCAATAACATACTTTGCACAATATTCTTTGTACATTATTTCCAATAAATTCGATTTTGAATAATATCTTTATACTTTAAAGCTGTTTAGAAACATTCATTTGATAAAAATTTAACCACATACCATAACAAAAGATCCATCATAGAAGATAAATTTCTCTAAAAGAAGTTTCCTCAAATTCATATTAGATTATGTTTGTTTGACGAAATTCACCATTATCATAATGATTACATTGATACAAACTTATTTGACGCACCTAGCTGGCAGAATGTAATTGAGATATAATTTACCATTGAAAAACTTCTAGTTTGCCTTGAATATATTTCTTCTTTGTTTTAAACTTATTTGACCATTCTTTTTGTTTAACTTCCTATTTATTTATTTCTTTTCATTTATATCAGAAAAGATAAATTTATATTAATATAAATGCATACCAGTAGTACCCTAAGAAAAAATTACAAACACGTATTTCCTCTATGCATGACCTATTGGTTGCATATTGCATATCAATGCATTATACCCGACTCTGTCCCTGCTTTGAAGAAAACAAAATACTCTTAACACCATACACATGAAATAACAATAAACATTGTTGCATGTGAGTTTTAGATGAACAACATAGTCTTTCAACCAAAAAGTATTAATTATCCTTTCATGTGACAGAACATACATCCAAACAATAACAGGTCTTTGTTTCAAGAAATCCCCGCCTTACCTTGCAGCAACTCCCCTTTTGGCCACCCAAAACTTACCTACAATTCAAACCACTTAAACACGAGCCTTCTATACTTAATCCACAGCCTACACCCATGGATTAGAACATAAAAACTCGGAAGAAAAACAACCAAGACCCTAAACCACTCATACAACCAAGACCCTAAACCACCCTTCAAGCTTCCACACACTTCCTTTGAGTTTTCTCCGAGAGCCTACCAAAATTCATAGGAAATTCTTTCAAACCAACCTTGAATAATTTGCTAGGTCTCTCACAACCTAAGTGGAAACATATCTTGGGAAGAACCACCAAGAAACATCTTTGAGCAAGACATCTCTTCTTCACATCGTTATCGCATTTGAAGCTTCAAGTGGACGGGTCCCTCTCGTCAAGAGAACCTATTCTAGGTTCCCTTAACAAATCTAGTCTCCAATTCACCATTGTACAATATTTCTAACTACTTAATTTGACATTTTGCCCCCGCATGATAATACTATTGTAATGATAAAACTAAAATAAGCTGTGAACATAGACTTAGCATGAATAAGAAAGTCTCTTTGTATTCTCCTAATCAGTAAACGGAAGGTAGCATGTTATTTTTTTTCTTTGTGCAACAGAAAAGATCTGCATAAATAGAAAGAGAAAACAGAATCATCAAACATACCCCGTTCTGTTCCAGCATGGCAAAACTTATATAATTAGTTACTGTTACACAAATTCCTTCAAAGGCGAATTCTTTATTCTTATCCTCGTGCTCCTTCTGATTCCTGCATCATTTGGATCACTTGCAATGTGTACAGACCCACTAACCGTAGCTTCCTCAACATGTTTTGGTTCCTTCATTGCTCTTGTAGCCTCCTAAACCTCTTACACTTCCTCAAGGTTGAAATCTGGGTAGTTTACTTGATCACAGCATAATCTTCCCATGTGGCCTGGGACTCGTCCAAGCCTTCACATTGCATGAGAACTTGAGTCACTCGCTGTACCCCGTGAGTGCAGTACTGATAATGGTTGCATAAATCTCATTAGTTACCATGGTTAGGGGAACATAAGGTCGATTATAGTCACCCTGACAGAGTTTCAACTGTGAGCAATGGAAAACTAGGTGAATCTTAGCATAACATGGCATTAAGAGTTTGTAAGCTACCTGGCCAACACGTTGAACGATTGGAAACGACCCAAAGTATTGTAACCCAAGCTTCTGATTCTTTCGCAAAACTAAAGAGTTTTGTCTATGAGTTGCAACTTGATTAAAATCATATCTCCAATTTCTAATTCCACTTCTCACCTCTTCTCATCACAAATTTTTCATACGTTGTTGTGCTTTAATCAAATTTTGTTTTAATTGTCCCAGAATGGCATCATGTTTTTGTAATAAATCGTGAATGTTAAGTGAAGTGTTGGATTCTGAATCATATTTAACCTCCGGAGGGGGATCTCTTCCGTTTAGGATTTTAAATGGTGCCATTCTGATGCTGCTATGATGTGCAGTGTTATACCAAAATTCTGTACATGGTAAGAATTTTGTCCAGTCCTAGGATTCTCACAGGTGAAGCAATGTAGATACATTTCTATGCAACAGTTAACCGCCTCAGATTTACCATTGGATTGTGGGTGATATGCTGTACTCATAGCTAAGCTTGTGCCACCCAATTTAAACAATTGTTTTCAAGAGTGACTAGTAAAAGCCTTGTCTCTATCCGAAACAATTATCTTTAGGAAACCATGGAGTTTAACACTGTCTTGACGAATAATTCACCAACCTTAGTGCTTGTATAATTAGATTTAGAGTGGAAAAGCGAGCATATTTCGAAAGTCTGTATACTACAACAAATATTACTGTGAGCTCATTCGAAGCGGGAAGTCCCATAATAAAATCCGTGGCTGTCATCCCATTTCTGATTGGGGCTGGGTAAGGGTTGCAAAAGTCCTCCTGGTAGTGTATTGGAGGCTTTAACTTGCTGTCAAATCAGAAAATTCTTGACATACTTTGCAATATTCTTCTGCGTACCTTTCCAACGAAATTGAGTTGCAATACATGCTACTGTATGGGCTACACCAGCATGTCCCCCCAATGGAGATGAATGGCATTCATGCGATATTTGTTGAGTGATGGCATGATTTTCAGGAAGGACTGATCTCTCATTCCAGGACAACAAATCATCATGAACTGAATATAGAGGATATGGAGGTTTTCCATTTCTGCAACTATCCCAAATGGACCTCAAGTTCTCTTCCTCCGAGATGGCAATCTTGAGGGACTGAATGAGCTCACACTTAGCCAAGCAGTTTGTGTAACCAAGCCTGCTCCGGCATCTATATGGCTTGATCCATTATACTCCTTAAGCTCCTCTGGTATGTCCTTATAATGAATTTGTGTCCCAGGAGGTAATGGCGAAATTTAACAATAGCTTCCATAATGGCAGACAATTCACGCATATATGCAAATTTCTTTTGCAGGTTTGGTGTCAACTTCTTAGAGAAGAGTGCAAGGGGATGATTGTTTTGACTAAGGACTACTCCTATGTCAATACCCGAGGCATTTGTTTCAAGGAAAAATTCTTAAGAAAAATTGGGTAAAGCTAAGACCGGAATCTTAAGCCTTTTAAAGGCATCAGCTGCCACTGGATCCTAGAAACATTTATCTTTATTCAATAATTGAGTAAGAGGGGTTTCTATGATATTATATTCCTTGAAAAATTTCCGATAATAATCTGAGTCTAAGGAACCTGCATAATTGCTTGAAATTCTGAGGTTGTGGCCAACCTAATACGGCTTGCACCTTTAAGACATCCACTGCCACACCTTTACCTGAAACTATGTGACCATCCCCTTATGCTAACCCAAATGAGCATTTTGAGAGTTTAACATACAATACAACCGATGTTGCCTAAGGGTTTGCAAAACGATTTCCAGATGATGTAAATGAGCAACCCAGTCACCAGTATATACCAATATATCATCGAAGGAAACCAAAACAAATTTGAGTAGCAACCCATGGAAAATATTATTCGTTAATGATTGAAAAGTTGTTGGTGCATTCGTAAGGTTAGAGTGCATATTAACAACTCACTCATAATAACAGCCATGATTTCTAAAAGTTGTCTTGAAACGGCCCGCCTCCTTTAAAAAATATTTTATGGTACCCCGGACTGCAAATCAAGCTTGAAGAAATATTGGATCCCAAATAATTCATGAAGCAACTCATGTACTGTTGGGATTGGGAATCCATCTTAATAGTGATGGCATTTAGAGTCTTGTAGTCACTGGAAAACCTTCATTGGCCATCTTATTTTTTAACAAGAATAATAGGAGATGGGAAAGGATTGATATTAGGCACGATAATTCCTTCTTGCAGCATATCATTAGCCATCTTTTCTATTTGTCCGTTTTGGCTATATGAGGGTACCGATAAGGTTGTACCTTAACTGGTTTTACATCTGGAATCAATGAAATGGAGTGATCATGGGTTCTAGTGGGAGGCAATCCTTGTGGGACCGACACATCCTTGTATGACTCTAGCAACAAAGCCAAATCTCAATTATCTGGTATTTGTAGCCGCTGATCATCATCACCACAATAAGGAACCTCCAGTTGCATGGTGAAAACTTCTGAAATAGCATGAATCTTATGCATGCGAAGTATGTGATTAAACTGAGCCTGATCAGGAAACCTTGGTTTATCTCCATGCAAGGTGATAAACTTTCCATTCAAATAAAACTTCAGTGACAATGCCATGTAGAAAATTTATGGCCAGGGGAAAATCTCTCATCACATGTAAAGCACAATCCCTTTTCACGTCGCAACTTAATCTCAGCTGCGAATATATTTTTAACATAGGAAAATTTGGTATGAGGTTGTGTATGATGGGTGGTCATAGGTGTGGGAAGTAAGAGTGGGAGACTGGTTGTTGTTTTGAATTTGGGATACAGGATATGAGAGGTTTTTTTTGTAAGCTATGGGGTTGATAGGTTGTGTTTAGGGATATACCTTTCTTCATTTAACTTGGCTAGAGAAATTCTACGAATAATAGTAGCAATTAGCCTTTAATCATGGAAGAAATGTCTTCCTTCAATTTCTCAATTCCTTCAGTTTCATGTTCCCGGCCATACCGACAAGTTAATCAATGAAGGCACCAAAAATGTAATAATAAAACTAAAATAAGCTATGAATATAGACTTAGCATGAACAAGAAACGTCTCTCTGTATTTTCCTAATCGGTAAACACGAGGTAGCATGTTATTCTTTGCAGCGAACAGAAAAGATATGCATCATAGAATGAAGAGAGAAAACAAAATCATCACATATCATGGCCAAAACTTACATAATTAGTTGCTGTCACACGAATCCCTTCAAACACCAATTTGTTACTCTTCCTCTCACTCTCTCTTTACCCAAATTGAACTTCCCAACCGCAAATTTAATCGAGGTTGAAAATACTTCGATGATTTATGTATCAATTGGAATTGTCATTAACGACTAGTTTCAGTATTTAAAAATGGATATAGTTTTCATTTATTGACTGAACCAATTTTCTTACAGGTTCCATCATTTATTTACTTAAATTACTAGCATTAAAAAAACATTTACAAGCGCGGGTATATATCTAGTTTTCAATTATCATCCGTACTTTGCTCATTCAGATAAGATTCAAACAATGGATTTCCTAAGAGTTCTTGATCTGTAAGTTTCACATCACTTATTTCACTCTCATTTTCTTAGCTCCTAGTTCCTCTTAATAGAATTACTAGATTAGTTTCTACACGAATAATAATAAGATATTCTTACATCCCAACTATCCAATGCAAAACTTAGTAAAAAAATCTTTCTTCAGAACAATGCACAAGAAATAAGCTACTTGAACTCCAAACACGGCCACGTGAGCTTAAAACAATTTTTTGTTCAATGAGTGCAGAGCGTCGTCTCGTCCATGTAATTTGCTTTGTCGCCACAAAAGAGTAATCAACAACTTTTGGTAATCAAACTTCAACATTGAAAATATACATTTATCTTTAACAGATGCTGCTCCAACTTTATGTCAAGCACATTGATTCCTCATCTATAACTAAATTTTATAGGATATAGATCCACTCCTGTTCACAACAGAAGTTCTATTAATTCAATTTTAACCATTTATTATGTTTCTTCACTTAATATATACAGTTAGAAATAAAACAAGTTCATTATCCCATTAAAATTAGATATTTATTTATATTTCTCATTGTTTTTTATTGACTTGGTCTATTTTTATTCTAACGAAAATAAATATAGTGATAAACATAATATATGGTCAGGTTTATCAAACAAGATTGAACAGGAGAATATTTAAATCCAATTTGATTTCCAGAGGGTTAATATCATATCATACTTGAGATAAAACAACATGAAAATTTGAAATACACGTAATCGATTGGACAATTAATTACTTTTGTAGCAAAAGGATCCGACGAAAGAGTAATACATGGAAGTAAATTGAGAGAAGCAGGGTTAAAGAATCAATGCTACCACGCACTACATGAGCAATGCAATAGTTTAAGCATAGAAGCCTGCGCTTATAAATACTTCAAGCTTACGATAGCAGATGCAATATATGACACTTCAAAGAATGCTACAGTACCTATAATGAATTCTGTCAAAATAGCACGTTATATACTAACAGCAGAAATAACACTGTATCTCAGTTGTTGAAAGATGAAACTGTTTCGTTATTATCCTCGGAACTGGATTTTTAACTCCACTTTGAGTCATCAATTTATTGGTGCATAGTTAAATCTGACACTTGGAATCAAAATGAGCCAAGAATTATCCACTGCACATAGCCCAATACCAGTTGCTCAAGCTGACCCTTTCCCTATCATTTAAGTGCAACAACCATAGAACCACCACAACTTTTGAAAGTTATGCAATTGTCCCACACAAATTTTAATCAGACAATCAATGAGGGGATAAACTTTTCCTAACAGGAATCCTCCATAACAGAGCAATTCACCCTAATTGCACTAACTAATATTTAAATCACTACTTTTACTTGCAACTCCCAGAAATAACTGTTAATCAATGCTCTCTGAACAAAGTTAAAAGAATATACTTAGAATTGCAAAATGGACAAGAAAGGATCACCCAAAAATGAAATAAAATATTACGAATGCCAACAACACTTCCTCTAACACTCTCTTTACTATTGGTTGAAATTTATTGGAAATCAAATTTTAGTACGTTTCATTTCTAAATCAGGAAAGTCATCAAATGAGAAATGAGACCCACAAAAATTTGTAATTTTCAAAAAATTCTAACTTAGAATATATTGTTACTACTCAACCAAAAATATAGACCCATTATATAATCATTCTATACTTAGATAAAAACAATGGAGATAGACAGGCAGAAAAATGACAGACAGAAAAAGAGGGAGGACAAAACTTTTAGTTTGGAAACCAAGGAGAAGATATGAATCTAACAAAAATAAGAAAATAAACATATTGCACCCAGTGCATGTTCATGGAAAGCTGTTCACAAAATTTATGTCTTTGTCGGGGATTGAAAGAAAGTTCTGAATTTTTATTTTAACCAACCATATTGCACCCAGTGCATACAAAATAAGACCTTAACCCAAGTCAATTTACATACATAACTTGAGAAATAGTCAAATTGAAGCATATTCAAACAAAAACATTTAATCCTCGTAGAATCATTATATCTTATGCTTCCTGTGCCTAAAAGCCAGTCATTTGATTTTGAGATGATAATGAATTGGTGCCAACTGAAAAGTGGTAGTAACATACAGGATAGCAGAACAATGTGCCATCACACAATATATCCATTTTGACTTGATCTTAGGATTGACAATAAAAAAAAAATTATAAAATGATAAAAGACATCAGCCTGATAATAAACATATCTTCCTTATAAGAGTTCAATGGACATTATGATTAAGGTAGAACTGCCTAATCGGTCAAACAGATCAATCTTAATTAATACAAAATGATTCTCAATAACCAAAACATCTCACAGAATGAAAATTAAACATAAATGGCGCATCATGCTTCTCAAAAAACTTTCCACTACAATGAAGATAAAGCATATATGACTGTGCTACAGGAAACTACCAAGAAAGAAGCAATCCACTAGCTGTATAATCAAGAAGGCAGTGTAAGGCTCATAATCCCTCATCGTTTATAGACAATGGACAACAAAAACAGATTGACTTTGCTTGTGTCTGAGAGTTTTCCTTTGCACACTAAAGAATAATTTGGTAAACTGAAATGTGAATACATTCACCTCTGAACTACTGAGCTGAGGTAGAACTAGAACCAACATTGCCCAAACCCATCTTTTGCCCCAATAATGTAAGCTGCTCTACAAATTCGACTCCAGTTAGTATTTCTGTTGTTCCATATATAATATGCTTGGCAGGCTGCTGATGTTGTGCAAGCTCTTGCAGACTGCAATATTCAACATAATTACCACCGCCAATCATGAAAACAATTGCTTCCTTAAATGGACCTTTCAAATGGCTGCTACTTGCTCCTGAACCAGACTTAGGAGCCCGGGGATCAAACGAAAGGTATGAATCTGTTTCAGGATTTGGCCTACCTTCAATCAAGGCCTCAACTGTCCTTGCCAATGCTAGCTGCCTATCGTTAGATAAAAGATTTTTTACACCAGCTGTCACTGCACTAATTGATTGCCCATAGAGCTTCTCAGCCCAATCAACAATATTACTTCTGCTGGCAGAGTTCGCTGATGCCAATGAAACATTCAACGACTTGATCTTCTTCACGTACTGAAAAGCAGCAGTATCAACCTCAGACTCTCTCAGAGCTGCTTCCACAGCCTCCACTTCAGACTGATTAATGGTTTCAGATGAAATAAGATATATGATGGCAAACCTAAGCTTATCCATCTTAGATCCCTTCCCCTTGAGCACACCAAGCAAATCACCCCTTTCAATGCCCCCTCTAACCAACATGTCATTCTCCTTCTTAGCATAAGAATCAAGGGACCTCTCCTTGATCTCCCCCAACAACACGGTCGCAATGTTCGTATGCTTATCGATCACCTGCTTTCTCTCAGTCAACTCAGGCAGAGAATTCACAGCATTCATCAAATGCTTCGTGTTCCCAATCAAATCCGTCCCATCAAACTCAGCACCATGAGTCCCACCAGTCCTCTTATTCACCTCATCCACATCCTTCTTATACTTATTCAACTGTGTCTCAATCTCAACCGCAACCTCTGGGAACTCCAGCGATCCATTCGCAACCCAAAACGAATCAGCATAATCCAACTCATAAGACCTCATCCCACCCTTCTCCCCCTGCACACTCAGCCTATTCAGCTTCAACCCAAGCACGTCATGGACAAGCGGCCGGTAGCGAAAATCATGCTGAATCGCCACCGGCAACTCAAAATTCCGGTCAAAAATACACAACACAGGGCGCTGAAACGAACTCACAAAATTTCCACCCTCAGTAAACAAATTATTCTTTGACAACAAATGATCCCTAATGCGCTGATCCAACGCAGAAGCAACCATCTCGGCAGGGCCGCCACGTGGACAGCGGATAACCGGCACAACAGAGAGAGTGGCCAACACGCAAAACAACCCACCAACGATCTTCTCAACAAGCTCCTCAATTTCCTTGTCTCCAGCGGAAGGGTCATTGAGTTGAACATAACAAGACTTGTGGGCCAGCGAAAAAAGGTTATCCTCTAGGGTTACAAACTCGAGATACTGATCGTGCACCTTGGAGATTCGCTGAATGGAATCGGAGTTTAGGGTTCCGGCAGCGAGGTCTTCGAGGAGGGGGCGGGGGATGGAGGTGGAAAAATTGAGGTGGAGGCTCTGGTAGAGTGATTTAGCCGCGTCCGAAACGATGCGTTGCACATTGGATTGATTAGGTTGGACGAAGTACACCGCCGGAACATCGTGAACGGGTTTGCGATCCTTGTCAATGAGGAAGTAGAGGGTTACGCCGTGCTTGCGGAGGTCCTTGACATGGATCAAAGGGGAGAGAATGTTCTGGCAGAACTTGTCGTAGATGAGGATCTTGTACACTTCCTCGTTGGCCGTGCCGGTGGTGGCGTTGAGCGGCTTGTTGAGGTTGAGCATGCGCGCGATGCATTCTGAAACGCCAATGGATGGTTAGCGTCGGGAATCGGAAAATGCAGAGATCGGAATTGAGAGTGATTACCTGTTTGCTTCTGACGGAGATTCAGAGACATGGCTGCTGTGTCGGCGGAGCGATGGGAATTGCGGTTGCGGAAACGGTGGTGGATCTGGATTCAGATGTAAATACAGTACGCATTCTCGCTTCCTCTTCTTACACCTATTTCTATTCAACTCATTTTATTATTATTATTATTTTTTATTTTTTATTATTTTGCTCTATGTAACACCTAAGTAGCTACCGTAACAATTTTTAGGAAATGTCATGTTTTTCTTTTCTTTTTGTTGTTATTTAAAATATTGTCGAGGATATTATTATTATTTTGTTGTCTAAGACTTCTCTGTCTAGGAAATATGGATAAGTAGTTTTCCAAAACTTTTACCAAGAGTTTCTTTTAAGTAAACACGGGCTATGTTCTCTAGTCTCTCCCGTTAGAAACTATTTTAAATAAATCGTATTAATTGTAATTATAGTTTTTCTTATTAAATATTATAATAGCACCATCTTACTCCATACTTAATACTGTATTCAATTCTATAAAAAATAAAAATAAAAAAAAATCTTTTTAAAAAATAGTATTTTTAATAAAAAATTAATTTAATTAAAGAATTTATTGCTTTTTATTTCATATGATTTATACATATATACATATTTGGTCTAATTAAAAGCTAATAATTAAAAAAAAATATAAAAATAAAAAAATTAACAATAACATTTTTACTTTTTATACCCCTTTAATACTTCCCGCCACCCCAAGGTCATCAACACGCTTTACATCCCTCATCCTTCACGCATACGCTCTTTGGGCCCATAGGCCATTATCACTATGTACACCCCTCTTATTCTTCCTGCCACCCCAACACACCATTTATTACTTTATGTACCCTTTATTAGTTCACATCCCATGAAAAATAAAAAAACGAAAATTAAAAATAAAAATATAAAAATAAAAACGAAAAAATATAAAAATAGAAAAAAATAAAACAAACTAATATAAATAAAAATAAAGCAAACTAATATAAATAAAAGTAAAACAATAATAAAAAAAACCACTCATTCTCAACTCCCCACTCACTCTCAACTCCCCCATTCTCTCATTTCTCCATCATTTTTAGCTTCATGCACGTTTTTTCTCTGCCTCTCACGCACACCCCACACACACACACGCTCCTTCCACTCCCTCATATATTCCCACTCCATTAAGCACGGAGAGGGATAACAACCCATGTCGTAAATCTCCTAAAAAAGTTAGTTTTCGAAAACATTTAAATGAGATTAAATGAGATTTAATAAACAAGAATGAATCATTAAAAAAGCAATTGTAAATAATAAATCATTTTGACAAGTACTATATCGCTTTTGACAAGTATTAGGTTGTCAAATATTTTAATAAATACTAAACTGTCTAAGGCTCTAACAAAAACTATTAACCGTTTAAGTAATAGATCGTCTAACACATATTGAGACAATCTAATATATGTTGAAAATTAATAAATTGTCTAATGTATTGAGCAATTTATTTATGTACATGAAAGTACCTCAATAATAATACTTTACATCTTGAGGTGCTTGTTATTATCAAAATTCTTAGACCTTTATACATATAAGACTGTCTAATGGGGTCTTAGATAGTCTAATGCACTAACATCTTTTTCTTTTTTGGTACATTTGGCTCACACCCACCTTGAGAGGAAGCTTTACATTTTTTCACTCTTGAGTGACCGATTACAACTATGGTGACCGACGACAATGTGGAGGTCCTCATACGTCCATACTCGTCCTCTTATTGTTTCAAATATTAATTAAATATTTTTATCAAAAAATAAAAATCACAACAAGTATGATATTATCAAGGATTCAATGTCAAAAGGATACACATTTCTTTTTTTAATGTTAAATATAAAAAAAATTAATTGCATAATACTAAACTAGAGTACCAAATAACAATTGGATAAAAGTCACATAATTATAGAAAATAGTAAAAATGATTAAATGTATTTATTCAATGAAATTAAGGATTTCATTTTTGAAACAGACGTTCGGAAGGTTAATATGTGTCGAAAGTTCTAAAAAGTATGAATAATCAAAGTTCCACTATTTTGACTATTAGAGATGAGATAGTAGTAAATCTAACATTTTGAACTAGAATCACATCTCCACCTAGTTAAATACACTTAGCATCTACGTTTCTTTTCAATTTACATACACAACTCGTTGAATGCACACTTTCTCAAGGTCTAAAAGAAGTTGAGGTATGAGAACACAAGAATCAAAGAGAAGAAGAGGTAAAAACTCATTGTGTTCCTTGCAAGTGAGGTAAAAGCTAATGAATATCTTCATTTGATACCCCTTCTCAAATATACACTCATCACCTTTCCAATTGATCAATTTTTTTATGTAAATTCCTTTAACTTATTATTCAAACTCACTATTAAACCATCCAATCTTTTAACTTCTCATCTCATTTTATTGAAAGCAATGTGAGTCAAATGAGAAATTGAGTAAAAATTAAGGAGTTTAAACAAAATGTTACGTGTTAAGTCATCATGGATCAAGTACCAAACCTAAAGGATTAATGAGATTAGTCTTACAAGAGAAAACATAAAACTTTAAAAAAACTTCATTCCTCTTGGAAATCAAATGAACCCCCTCAAGTAATTTCCCCATAGTCTTTGTTGCATCTCATAACTTATTGAATTATTAGTTTCTTTTTTAATTAATTGTGAAAACAGATTAATTGAAAACTAAAATAAAGCATTTCATAGTAAGTTGAAATAAGTCCAATGCTAAAAGGGTGAAAAATAAAAAATGTAGTGAAAAATAAAAAATGTAGTGCATAAGAGTTAGGATATTAGAAATTTGTAATAAAAGAGAAAATGAATAAAGGAACGTCAAAGGAGAGCGTTTAATAAAAATCCAGAATTTGATTCTGTAACTCACTAATGTCTTATGGTTAAAGTGAGGAACGAAAAAGATGTAAGCATGCACTCGTTATAAATTTAATTACAAAAAAAGTATAACTTTAAGTTACTTGTTAGGATTATAAAATATCGAATGAGTTACTAAAAACAATAATGTATAACCCAGTCCAACATGTGCATGAATAAATTCTTATACCATTATTAGCTATAGAGAACTACAAACAAAAACAATAAGCAATAATAAAATAAAATCTAAAAGGAACCCAATCTAAAACATAAATTAGGTCATCTTAATAATTGTTTAGGACTTGTATCTTATAATATATTCTTATAATATATTCTCATTGAAAGCTATGTGGTGAAACTTATTATGAATCTAAGTGTCAAATTGAGTTCTATATTAAGTAAAAAAAAGTTACGATCTTAAGTAGAAAGAGTTGCATTTTGACTATGAGTTATAACTTTTAACTGAGTATTAAGTATTTGATTCAATAGTTGGGATGAAGAAGATTGATCTCCTGGTGGGTTAGCAAGAGGATCGGGTGTTTGGAGGTGAATTATTCTTATAAGCTATGCAAAAAAACTGGTGAACCTATGAAGTAAATGACGTGACAACTTTATCAATACTTGCATTTTGTCTTTGCTCCATCTCAAGGAACTGAGTCTATGCCTCTCTCCTTTCTTTGTTAAGGGATACTTGGACTATCAACTTAATTGAGTCCAACATGTTTACAGGGGCATTATTCACTATGATAGTTGGTATGAGTATTGTGTTTTAAGATTCAAAATAAGGAGGATCTTACATCTTAATATCTCTAACAAGATTGGCGATAACAACAACTTCTACTTGATCTAGAGCTTTTGCATTAGTTTGGCTTGTCTTAGAGTGTCTACTTCAATCTTAGCTTCTGCATTAGCCTTTGTCTTTACATCTGTTTTATCCTTTGTAGACTTCATATCCTTTTTCAATTTATGCTTCTCCTCAATGGCTAGACACTCAACTTCTAGAGAAGCTTCTATCTTCTGTTATAAGTTTGGCATGATAGTGGTTAGTGGGGTTTTGAAAAGGTTATAGAAACCATTGACAACTACACCCTTTGAAATCTTCTGCAATTCGTTCCAAAGGTATAAACTCGGTTATTGAAAAAGGACATGATAGTGTCATTAGGAGAGAAGGTTCTCGCAACCCTTAAAATGTAGAGGTTTTATATGGTTGTAATGAAGTTCTACTCACGAGAAAATTTGTAAAAGGATTCTTGCTTGATCGTGTCACCATATAACTTTTAATTCTATGTATTGATTCCCTCATTTTCTGTAAGAGTTCTTTTAAACCTTTTGTTGTCTAACACATAATTCCAGTTGTAGGGAATATGTTGAGCACGTTGGTTTGGCAATAACAACCTTAATCTCCTTTTCTAGTTTTTCAAATTGATAGGGGGCATGGGTACACTTGGTTAGGAATGACCTTGTAGTTCTTAGGTGAGATGTACGTTGATGTGATGGTGGTGTTGTTAGTCCTTGATTCTTCAAAAATTGCTAAAGGAAAATGTTTACAATCCTTTCTTTTATATCTCTCAAAGATACATTGAAGAATTATATGTTTGGAAGAAACACCTAGAACTTTTAGATGGAGTCCTAGATTTTTAGACTCTTGTTTTTACATTCTTGATCTCTTCAATAGTCTTCTTCAAATTGGTTTCAATAACAAGTCAAATATCTTATTCTTAAAAAAAGCAACTAAGACTACATTTCCCTTTCTTTTCTTTGTTACTCCCTTCTCCTTCTTCAGTTTGGGATAGGAGAAGGAGGATGAGGCACAATAACATATAGAAGCACTAGATAACGTTCCATGATAAATGGTGGTGGAACATCTGCCCCATGAATGTCTCTTTAAGTGGTGAGATTGAAAATATAGGGTTGTTGCAGGTGACTTTAAAGTAGAAAGAGTTAGTTGTAGATAGGTGACTCTCGTGGCATAGGTTAGACGAGTCAAGTCTCAATCAAATTGTAGCGCTTAGGTTGCTACACTCTAAAGTAGAAAGAGTTACACCCTGACTAAGAGCTATAACTTTTGGCCTAGTGGTAAGCGCTTCATCCAACAATTGGTATCAGAGTCAATGTGACAAGTTCAATTTCCTGTGAGGCAATTGTTCAAGGAGAGATAGTTGCATGTTTCAGAATTGTCCTGTGGCATAGGCCAGATGGATCAAGTCACAATCGAAGAATTCAAATTTTAGTGTGATAATTGATAAGGGAGAGATTGTTGTAGATGTCATCAATTTTCCCATAACGTAGGCCAAATGGACCAAAACATAATTGAATAGTGATGCTTGGGTTATTATGCTATTAATTAGAAAGATTTATATCTTGACTAAGAACTATAACTTTTGGCTTAGTGGAAGTGCTTGACCCAACAAGCGCTAGGTAGGCAAATAAGGTGGAATAAATGGGTCTCTTCCAAGTGAGAAGGTTTAGGTAGGCTTGTAATATAAGGTGGCTTTGGGTAGAAGCAAGGCCAGGGTTCTTCTATGTGTAAGAGAAGCTATGGTTATAGGGATTTGGATTATTTGATTGTGTAAGGTCTAGAGGTAGGTGTGCTTTACTGTGTGGAAGGTTTAGAAGAGGTTAGGTTGTAGGTGGTTTCTTTTCTATGTAGGATGTAGGATGTAAAAGCATGATAGTTTATGGTCAATGGTCATCTAGGAGGCTTGGGTTCATCTAGGGTTGTTGTTGATCAATTATTGTGATTTTGTTAGGGGTGATAGTTACAAAAAACAATGTGTAGATTAAGATGTGGAAGGTATGGACTGAATGGTGGCTAAAAGTTGGATATTTTCTATGGATTGCTCAAGTAGGGCTTCTTCTTCTTGAGAGATTCTTTGAGATAATCTTCTAAGACTCGTACAGATGAGTTCATCAGAGTTTGTGGTTTCATCATCTATGATCATTGACATTGGTGTAAATGGTATATGTTTAGCTACTTTTAACTTTTTGGAAGCACCAGGAGTTCTTAACAACTTCTATTTTTGTACTTTGGGGAAAATAATTATGAGCTTCTTTGGAAGGGAAAGAAGGATAACAAGCTTGGGCTTGGTGGAAAATCCTTCGTGCAATTTCTTGGTTGATCACTACTTATAAAGCTCTTATATAGTGTTGATGTAAAACTAAGGTCTTCTTTAGAAAGAGGTTCCATGATGTTGCATTTCTCTGATTATCCTAAAGTTTTTCGATCTTGTCTTCTACAAAGAGAAAACTTTTAAAGGCTATTAGGTGAGGAGGTTTTAGGTTCACCAAAAAATATGCTAGAAGCTTGTCAAGGTTGAGTACAAGGGTTTTCTATGCAATAAGACTTAGTCTAAGCTGCATTTGCCTTAAGTTGACCACTGAGAAAGATGGCTGCTTAACTATTACTTCACCCTTAACTATGATGTCATGTCTCAGATAATCATCTATCTTATAGAACTTTTGAAAAATCTCTTACTATCGTAGAAACCTTGTTGAGAAGGACAGTATAATGAGTACCTCTTATGTCGTCTTTCATGTCTCTGATGACAAATCAAGTTAGGTAGATAAAGTGAGGCAAGTTGAATAGGATGCCTACTTGTAAATGATAAATTACAAACTGTCATATTCAGTTATGTGATTATTAGAACTCACCTTTCGATCAAAAGGACTTGTTGTAGATTTGTTGTCATATCTTTACTTTAGACCAAACCTTCTTATATTCAATTTTCTTTATGCCAGTTGCTTACTTACAAAATTTTTTCACTAGTACCATTGTCTTGATAGACACTTTCTCATCCTTCATAATAAAAATTGTGTACCTTTCTCCAATATATCTAGCATGCCAGTGTTGCGTGGATCAAAGAAAGCATGCATTATCTACTAAAGATGGATGATTTATAGTATGTCCTTTACATTCCATGAATTTTGTTATTGGATTTTGTTCATCAATAACTAACCCTAGAGATTAACTTTGATATCAAGTAAAGGAATATCTAACTCTAAAAGGGAGGTTTTGAATAAAGCTCGAGACTCTTTTTTGCAAGCAATAATTTGTCTAATAACAAAGTAAAACAAGAACAATTTTATACTAATTCATCCAAAACTCTAGAGTTTCGTTCAATGCTCCCTTAAGAAACTTTTTAAGAGGTTTCTAATCAAACAAAAATGATAACTAAGTATACAAACCACTCATGATTACAATAAGTACACAAACCACTCACTCATATTTATCCCTTTTAATCTCCTCATAAGATAAAAAGTACAATTATTCTTTAGCTACTACTCTTTACTATAAACACATATGATACGTAGTGACTAATGTAACTCTCAAAAAGAGGATATAACAAGAATTTTCATAAGATTAGTTCACAATGTGAAATATAAAGAGGTTAAAGACTATCTATAAAAGTTGATAACACTTAGACTATTGAACGTTGTAAGCTTTGATGTTAAGAACTCTCGATCTCTGATATTTTGTAGACTTCAAGATCATTGCTTTGTGTAATCCATTTAGATTCTTCTTAAGCTTGATCATGTAATCTCTTTTCTTTTAAGCTTGATCATGTAATCTCTTTTCTTTTGCTTAATATTTGTTCTATATTTTTTTTAAAAATCTCATTCAGAGTTAAGAGAGGAAGGCTACACTTCCATATAGATGTTACAAGGCTAACTTTAAAAACAATGCACGAATATGTTGCAAATAAAGTGGAATAAATAATTCAAGAAAAATAATTACACATTTACGTATAGTCAATTGTTTCTTAATATAAAAACTAAAAATTATTGAAATCTTTAGTTTCCTTATATAAATCTTATCTTATTGAACCATAAGTATTAAATATGTATAAAATTATTTATATTTTTACGACTTTCACGTGAGCTTTGATTAACAATTATACTCATAAAAACCTAGACTATCTAGATTGAATCTAACATCCTTTGGATAATACGATGAAACTTTAATTCATATAAGACACACATTTGAATGTTTATAAGAAAATACATATAACACGTACACGACATATTTGTATATATTGTTATCAAAAACCTTTTTACAAAGAGATGATCTAAAAGAGATGGTCTAGAAGATTTATAAACCGTTCAAATTTCAATAAAATTATATATCAATTAAATTATTTTCAACATATTAGTTAGAATACACAAATGATTAATAATATTTAAGAAATTAATTTTAAAATAACAAATTTTAACATAAGTTAACAATAATCTACACTTTATTAGTTTTTATGATTATATCACATCATAAAAGTAATAAATATGTACATTTTTATCACAGTATACTTTATTAGTTTTTATGATTATATCACAGTATACTTTATGAAAATAATATGTTTGTATATGTATATTTTTATATTGAAGCATATAATTAGTAATTTACTAGCTTTGTTTTATTTACTGTATATTCAGGAAATATACTAAATTTATTCATATTTTCACAACTAATAAATATAAGTAAAATATTTAATTATTACAAATACTATCTTTATTTATTTTTAAGTTTAGATTAAGGTTGTTCAACCAATAATTGCAGACACACTTTCTTGATTTGAATAAAATATTTATAAAATTTTTAATTTCACCATTTTTATTTCTACATCCCAATATATATATAAATTAAAGATTATATGAAGAGTAAACATATAATTGAAAAAAATGCTGTTTTGAATGTTAAAAATAACAATAAAAAAAATAAAGATGCTACACTAAAAAAGTAATGGAGGGAGTAATACCCTTCCATCATTTACTTTTAAAATTTTCTTTTTTTTATATCAACTTCAATAATGTGATTTTAAGAGATAATTTATTTTTATATATAACATTAATGAAAGTAAATAATATTGATTACTTTAATTAATGTTAAAATTAATTATCTAGCTTATATATATAACATTAATTAAAGTAAATAATATTAATTACTTTAATTAATGTTAAAATTAATTATCTAGCTTATATATAACATTAATGAAAGTAAATAATATTAATTACTTTAATTAATGTTAAAATTAATTATCTAGCTTATATATATAACATTAATGAAAGTAAATAATATTAATTACTTTAATTAATGTTAAAATTAATTATCCAGCTTATATATATTTTTTTAGCGCGTGTATTAATTAAACCCTTTTATTAATTAATAATTATCTGGTGTGGCAGCAATCATGCATGCATAGATAGACTATGGATATAAACTAAGGGTATTAATTAGAGCGTGTACTTATCTTTTGAGCCAAGAAGGTAAACGTAAATACCTAAACCAAACAAATACTTGAGCCACAAGCCAACCAAACGTTTACATTGGTACAACACAAGACAAGGTGGCAGTGGTGACTGGTGGGTGAAGCAGAAGCACACCACATGAAACGCCAAACCAATTTCAACACCGCCCTTTAATTCTCTTTTCCGAGCCCCACCCTTATAAGTTCCTTCTTTTTCTCACCCTTTTCCGATTCAACCCTTTCCCTCTTCTCCAAGCAATCACACCCTCTTCCTCTTTCTGCTCCTCGGCGTGAAACAGGACACCCCTTTTGGCCTCTTCACTCTTTGCCACCCAAAGTCTTCACCTTTATCGCTTTAGCTGTCTTGTAATCTCTATACAATGTACCCCTTCTCCCTTCTTTGGTCTGATTCCTCAATTTGAGTCACTGGGTGGTTCTTAGTTTTTGCTGATGGCTGAGGATGCTTGACTTGTGTTTCTCACTTGTTTGATTCTTCAGCCCTTTTTACCCCTTTAATCCTTCAGTTTTTCTATCTGGTATACCTGGCTTGCTGCTTCTTTTTACTATTCTCTCTGGGTTAGTGGATGGTCTATTAAATTTAAGCATTTGATTGCCTGAAGTTTTTTTTTTTTTTTTGTTCCATTTATCACTTATTGGATTAGACACTAGGTTTGTGGTTACATAGAGCAGGGAATTCATGTAATATAATATAATCTTTTGTTGTATTCTGTGTCTTTGATTCAGAAATATACATTTTAGTGGCCCCTTTTTTTTTTTAATGAAGCAAATTGCTTCACGTGAGAAGAACTTGAGACTGAAATCAAACCCCTTATTGTTTGAGGGCACAAGGGGTTGAATGCAGACAATGAGGGATATTGTTTTTTGTTGAAGTTTCCTCATCTTCACCAAGCCTTCAATGAGTTTTGTACATATGTACATTGAGAAAGAGAGAACAGGTTCTTCTTGAAGTGTGCAGAGCATCACTTTTTGATTATTTGCAATTTGGGAATTTGAAGAAAGACTTCAATTTGTGAGAACATAGTTATTTTAGCATCGATGATATTAATCGAGTGATAATAAGGAGAGTTGGATTGGCCATTCGGGAAAAGAGAAAGGAATTGCTCATACAATTCAGCCATGCGAAGCACAAATTAATTTCATCCTGGAAAAGTATTGATGTATTTGATATGAGGAATGGAAGGGGGTGATCAATCATTAGTACCACAATGGTTGAAAAGCAGTGGAAATGACAGTAGGGTGGCTGGTACAAACAACCAATTCACATCACCATACTCTGGTAATTGTTTATGCTTGGTGCTGAATACCTGATAATGGTTAATAGCATGTTCCTATGTTTAAAATAAAACTAGGAAAGGTAAGGATGAAAAATTGAGATTTCATTTTTCTTTTCTGTACGTTAGTTGAAAAGAAAAGAAATGGTGTGGGGGCTGGAAGTAGCTTTAAGTTTGATCCATGATTGTAGCCAATTTTCCATCGATTACAATGGCCATGTCGGAAAAAAAAAAGAGGAAATTCTTTGAATCTTGTTAGGATTTCAAGTGTTAGTTTGATTTCACATTGAATAGAAATGAGTTTGAAGAGTAGTATATAAGGAAGAAGACCCACGTACTTATTGCATTAAGGTTTTTGGTTGGAAGTGATATTTTTTGCTTTCTTGTATGAAATGCTCAGGACTCATTAATGTTGAATCTCCCAAGCATGAATGACTCATTAATGTCGAATCTCTCAAGCATGGAAAATTCCCTGTATTAGAAAGGAAATTTTAGTGCTCTTTTATTTTCTTCAACAATTTTTCAACTCATGAACATTTTTTCTTTTCCTCCTACACATACCAGAGATGTTATTTCTAAGTTAGGTGCATTTTTTGTCAAATGTGAAATCTTGTACTTTGGTTCATGATATATGATATTTAGTCACCAAATGTTATGCGTCACAAGATACTGGCATCCGATATATTGCATAGCTGAAATGAACATATAAGAACAGTTCTGATGTTGTCCAATATCCTTCTTGTGTCAGATCATATGACTTATTCCAGTCGACAACGGAGTCCTAGCCTCTCAAGGTCGCATAGTAGTTCTGAGAGAAGCTTGCATGATGGGGATGATGGGGATGATGGGGAGAAAAATATTGACAATGAGGGTCTGACCTCAGCATCACATGATATTCCTATGACAGGTGGAATCAGAAGCAAGGTTATGGTGACGCATATTTCTACAGGCACATCTTCTATGGGCCTCAGTATGGCTGAGACATTGGCTCAGAGTCCACATCACTCTTACTCACCATCACATGTATGTTTGATATTGAACTCTATTTAAATTTTTGTATTTGTTGGAATGTGTTCAGTGCTCTTATGGTATATTTTCCATACAGTTATCTGCTAGTACTCAAAAGCTTGAAGAGTTGGCCCTTAAGCAATCTAGGTTATTAATCCCTGTGACACCATCCACACCTAGATCCCTGGTATGTATTTCTTCTGCTTCTTTTTTCTTAAAATAATAGTCACAAGAACATTAATTTTAAATATATTGATTTTTTTCCCTAGTACAATTTATGGTTTTATGCACAAAAGAACATTTCATGGTACTGTTATATGTTGTATTGTGATTGAAGTTCCTCCTGAGAGAATCTGCTAAAAGTGTCGAAGACATAAGCATCTGTTTGTGGTACATACCTTTGAATGATTTTAGTTAAGATTTATTTAACTCAATTTATTGTCATATGCCTCACTAGAAATAATTGTTAATCATATTAGTAAAGTGTGGATAGATGGTGTCATTCTCCTTCTTGCTATCTATGGGGAGGTATACGACACCTGACTGAATGTTTTTGATTTTTTTTATCATTATGTGTAATATTACATCTTGATTTAGGTATTGACTAGAGTTTGAACTACTGCAATGCATAAAGGCAAACCACAGTCCGTGGTCAAATTTTCCATTTGTGAGCACTTGTAGGTTTGTAGTGCTATAAATTATTTAGGCATGGAGGGGGTGAGAAAATTTCATTAGTCTCCCTTTCAAATATTTGGCAAGAGGGTGATGGGGGTTATATGTTACAGTTTTTTAGTACAAGGCTTACAAGAACTACGAAGTTATTAAGCCAACCTTGGTTATTGTCTCGTTAACATTGGTTATAAAGGCATCCCTTTTGTTTTACTTCTGAAACATTTAAGGCTTTTATATTTTCTGATTTGGATTGTATAATTTTTTTTCCAAATTAATTTTGTTCTTTGGTACATGACCATATCTATAGCAGTTGAATTCCTCTTATATTATTCTTGGTTGAGGACTCTCACCTTTGCAAAAGAACTTCTTATCTACTCTATTATCTAATCTCTGCTATACTTGGTGCATTGATGCTCATTTCTTAGAAGTAAACAATAACAACTTGGAGTCTTTTGTACCAAAAAAATAAAACCATTGAGCAATTAAAACTTGGATTGAATTTGTGGCTTGCTAAGTAATTTAAGTTCAATAAGGAAATATAAACTCACTAACTAGCAGTTGATTATTGTTGAAAGTATTTGATGCATAACTAACTGGAATATCAATATCTTGAAGACTGGTAGCTCCTTGGAGAAATCAAAGGTCAAGACAGGGCGGCAGCAGTATCCCTTCTACTCGCGTCGACATGGTCATTCTTTACATGGTGCTCACCTGAACTCAGATACACAGAAAAATAGTTCTGTTAATTCTCTTAATTTGAGTGCTTCAAGAGAGTTGAATGGTGTCTCTTCAGTAGCAAAGGACAACTTAAGTCCCAATAGTAGATCATTGCCCAGCCCAGTTGGTGCCGCTAGATCCACCTCTATATCTGCTCCCTCTAGAAGCTTAGGTAACAATTCAACCCCTTCTTCATGGATAACCTTGGAAAAGAAACCTACTTTTCCTACCCAGAGCAGGAATGATTTCTTCAAGAATCTTTCAAGGAAGAGTTCCTTGGAAAAACCTTGTTCTGAAGTTTTGCCTATAGACATGTCTTGTACCTTGGAGAAGTCTGAAGCCAGCACAACCGATGTTTCTAGCTGTCCCATTCTTGAATCTATAGACGCCTCTTCAGTGGATACTTCTCTGAACATGGAGAGTGACTACAGCTCCATAATTACAGTGAATGGTGATGCTGCCAAAGAACCTCTGAAACCTTCAAGCAGTGGAGAGAATCAGCATAGCAACAATCCATTTCCTTATCCAGAAGAGGAAGAGATTGCATTTTTACGTTCCCTTGGGTGGGAGGAAAGTGTTGGAGATGATGAAGGCCTCACTGAAGAGGAGATACAAGACTTCTATGAAAAGGTTATTATTCTTTTGGAACTCTTTCTTTGCTGTAATTGATTTGAAATAATATTTGGAGTTGAAAAATGATTTCCTTATGATCTATGCATTTCTTTCCTCTTGCAGCACATGAAGTTACAGCCATGACCAATCATTCTGCAAACTGTGTTTCAAAGACAGAATGCACTGCTACTTGATTCCATTACTGGGATACTAGGTGGAACTCCACACAAGTAAACTATGTTTACAACTTAGAAGTTTGATATGGCAGGATTTAAAATATAAAACAGATGTTCATTTACTATGTTTCTTTAGGTAAATTAGTGTTAAAATTAGGGATAATAAGACTATTCTTTTGGTTAATTGGGAAGCTCTATCAGAAGAAAACTACTAAGATGCAGGTTAAGCATAGATACTTAACTATGAGCTAGTTTAATAATGATGCTGCATAAAGTTTCCCTAGCATTAGGAGCAAATGAAGATACCAAAGATGAATGTTCCTTTGTTCAACAGATACAGTATAGCAAAGAAGAAAAGTAGTATTAGATAGTTATTTTTTCTTTAGCCTTTATGATGTTTTCCTTCTTTCTAGTGATTACTGTTATTTGTTTAAGATACACAACGAGCTACAGTTTCTAGTAGGACCATAGAAATTGGTTAGCCATACTTCATTATCATTAGAAAAGGAAAAAGGGCAAGAAATTAGTTGATTTTGTTCTTTCCTATCTATTTTTGCCTGTTTTCTTTTGAAATGATTGACATATGCTTCCATTTTTACACATATTCTATTAAAATTAGTATAAACTTAAAAAGAAAAGTATTTGAAAAAACTAAAAGTTATATATTGTATATAGGAATATATGGACACTTCTTGAGTTAAACAAACTAATTATTTCTCTTTAAATTTGGTAGGTTAAGAGTAAATGAATTTGCATGAAAGCATGTGATTCCTTATTTATTATGAGTTACATTATTTATACAATATTATTGAAATCCTTTTTTTCACATTGATTATTTAATTATGTAGTTTCTTTCTTTTCTTTCCATCTCTATCTATCATATAAAGAAATCAAATTTAAATATAATTTACCATTCATCATTAATAACTTTGCAGAAACCATGTGCATGCAGTCAACAACGCTAACTATATCCATATAAATAATATATTTAAGATCATATTATAGTTATTTAAATCCTCAAAAGTTCCAATATTTGAATCGATCAAATACCTTATTTACATTTCTTTATGTTATAAATTTTTTTAAAGAGAATGATGTCAAACTTTAAAAATGAAGAAAACTTCTGATCTTAATTTCTTTTAAGTAAATTTATATTTATCCCACCTCAAAAATAAATAAGAGTTAGCAGCACAGTTACATAAATTTATATATCCTTGAAATTTTTTAAAAATTCAATAGCTTTCTGAATCAGTTATTCAAAAATTTTAAATTATTCATCTTATATAATAAATTTGTGTCTTCAATATAAAAAATAAAATACTTTTATAAAATAATAGTCACATAATTTTCGGATGCTGTCATGTATCTTCCTAATCTTGTAACCCACGCCTTTTAAACCCGTCTCAAGTCAAATCAATCGTTTCCATGTTTTAATTACTTATTTAATCAAACAGTTGAATTGGGTGTTTATGTTCAACTTCTTCAAGCATGTTAAGTATTATTAATTGGAAATTTAACTACTTTCAAGGAATTTAAATACATTTGGATTATTTTATTTTATAATTTGTAAAAAGTAATTTAAATTTATGAAATTTTAACTTTTAAATTGTTTTTTAAGTGTTTGATGGAATAAAAGAATTTAAATTATTGGATTTAATCATAATATTTCAATTACTGTTAAATGTAAAACTATTTTAGTATTAAATATTATGTAAAAATTTAAAAATATCAATGTTTTTCATCAACATTAATTTAGGAAAATTTACAAATAAATTCTGTAAGATTTTTTCAACTAACCTTAATAAAGAATTTTCGCGACTGATATTAAAAGATATTAACTGATATTTTTAATTAATATCAATCAAAACTATTTTCATTGATGTTCATTAAAATCATTTTTTAACATTGTTAATCAGGATTTTATTGTTTGATTCTTTATTAATATTGATCCTTTATTAATTCCTCCCCTTACATTAGTCAAAACAATCCTAATCAAAATTAATTGAAAGTTTTTCATTTAATATTATAAAAAGAAATTCTAATTTCCAAAGTATGTAAGACTTAATTGAAAAACTATGTCAAATAAGAAATAAATCAACTTTTACTGAGTTGATGTATATTAAATCAACAATGTACTAACTAATGTTAAGTCAATAATACATTGACCAAGATATATATATAAACAATTTCAAATTTTTATATTTTAGAAAATTTTAAATATATATATATTTTTAAAATTCTCAACCTAAATAACATATTTTATTATAAAGTATTTTAATTTTTTTTATTTAAACACACTATAAGAATTTATTTGTTAGATACTAGTGAAAGCATTAATTTGGTTGGTTTGATTAGGGGAGTAGATGAGAAAAGTTAAGTTTTTATTCATCCTTCCTTTTCTCCTTTTATTTTTGACTAAATTAATCAAATTACATTATTTTTAAAACACTTTTTTTCTCTATTTCTCTCGTATTTATACTCTTCTTAAATAATTAAACATTCAACTTTGTTTCTTACTTGTTCATATTCACAAATTATAATTATAATTATAATAATATTTTATTATTTTAATTAATTTAATTTTAAATATGTTTAAAGTTTAGAATTTAAATGACTATAACTTTGATATTTCAACTTATGTAGAAAATTCCTAAATTTATTTTCTAAAAACTACATGTCAATTAGAATAATTTCTTACATTTTTTTATTGCCCACCTCGAAGTCTTTCAAAAGAATATTCACCAAATAAGTCTAATTACTTTTATTACCAAATTAGTTTTTTAAGATATTTTCAAGATCACTTTAATCTTGGAAAGAACTAGTTTTATAATAAAAAAATTGAAAATCCTTAGTAAGATATTAAAATTTTAAATTTTTTAAGATTTTATTAGAATTTTGATAACTCACTATACGTATATTTTTGTCCTTCAAAAAAAATTATTTTCTAAAATAACTATATATTCATTCTTAGGTTAGTATATTATTGTTAATATTTTATCTTATAAGACAGTTCAAAACAGTACTTCCTCCTACCTTTACACTCAACGTTATAATCAATTAAATTATACTTTTGTCATTCAGTCCAAAATATAAGAAACATGCATCTAACATATATATTCCGATATTTAGGATTATTATCAATATAAAATGTTATATAAATATGATTATTAATTCTTATAGAATCTAGTATTTTCTTTTGTTTTACTTTCTTATGGTGCAGATAATAAAAAGATTGAGTAATAACTAAACACTAGAGAAAATTAAACTAAATTTGTTCTGAATAATAAATTTTAAAATATCTGGAATTATCAAATTATATCATTATAATTTTTATAAATTATTATGCCATCAGTATATCTTTATATAAATAAAAATGAACTTCGTTAATTTATTTTTTAAATTTTAATTTTGTATCATTATTATTAAATTTGGTTAAAATTAAATAATAAAGATAAATTACTTAAATTATTCATATTTTAAAAATCATAAAATAAGTTTATATTAATTTGTGTAAATGAAGCATCAAATATTTTAGATTAATATGGAAATTTTTATATGCAAAAAAATTAATTTAAAGATTGAAAAAATAATTTAATTTAAAAAATTAAAATATATAACATTTTGTAAAAGTTACATTTATCTAATTTGATTTCTCTCCCAATTTTATATACAAACTTAACAGCATAACTGTTTTTCGTTTTTATCCTTTTATGTTGTTAATTTTTCGGAAATATGGTTCTACTTCTTTTTTTTTTTTTTTTTTCAAATTCTATTCCTTTTTTTTTTTTTTTTTTTTTTTTTTTATAAATTTTTTTTTTTTTTTTTTTTTTTTTTTTCACAAAATCTATTCCTATCATTTTGATTGTGTAATTACAGTTACATTTAATAGAAATTAAGCAACACGTTACACTGCCATATCAGCAAAGTAAGTTGACGCAAAATTCTATTACATTTTTATATTAGTGTAGGTTAAATATGGTATGGTATGTTAAGGTTTATGGTATAATTAAAATTGTAGTTGAAATTTTAAAAATTAAAATCGTAGTTGCAATTGTATTTAGGGGACACTAACATAGTTAGACAAAAACTCATATAACATCAGTAGTTTGGTGTAACTAATATTAAATATATTGTTTTTATTGCTTCACTCCATAATCAATATAGAAACTTTGTTTGTCTGTAATTTTGCTTGAATGTAGACATATAACATTAATTAGTATGCACAGTCAATGTTATATATCTTATTTGTTATATGGGTTGAAAATTGAAATAGAGTATACCATTTTTAACATTGGTAACAGTACATTAATTATCTAACTAATATAAAAAGTAAAAATAACTAATGTAAAATGTCCTTTTTATAATAATACAGGGTAAAGTTTAATAGGTTTTTTAAGTAACACAAATGTTTGTTGGACTTAATTTTGTATTGCTTAAAATAACTTTCATGCTAATTATTCCTTTCCGATAGTAATAACACTAATTAAACTTATGTCAAAAGTTTTATAGTAAACTTATGTCAAAATTATGGGTTCAATAGAAGCTCATATTGGGTGCAATAAAACCATTAAAGGAACCAAGTCAAAGTAGTTTGGCAATGTTTAGACTAATCTAAGAGTCCATGGATGGTCCCAATCATGCATGCAGGCAAAAGAAAGTTGAATCCTTTGAGTTGAAAATAAAAAATAAATACACAAACTTGAAAATTTTATCTTCATGACTTAGTTTTACCTATTTGTTGAAAATCAATGTTTACAACCAAGATTTATAATGTTGAAATTGAAACCTAAGCCACCATTAAGTTTACCCCCATAACCTTTAATTTTTTTTCATCATTAATAACTTTGAGAAAAAAAAAAAAAATTCTTCCTTTAGTGGCTTTCTTTCCCCATGTCAATATCAGTATTTTACTTCCTCTAATAGGCCCCAAATGTTGACTTCCCCTTCTTCTCTTTAAAACTTCCATCTCCCTTTCTCTATTTCTCTCTTACAGTTTTCTTCCTACTATTATTCTAAGAGACCTACATTTGTTATTGACAATAAATATAAGAGAAGAAAAGGTGGAAGTTTATTATTAGTTAAAAATTAGGGATGATAAAGTTAATTTTAGTCTATGTTAACATATTAAATTTTGGTGGATTGGCTTAGTATTTTTAACTTATCATTTCACTTTGTTTTCTGTCGCGTAATCCGTCGAACTGGTGGTCGAAAGATAGGGCGTACTTTTTTTAATTAAATATTAAAATAAAAAATAGTTTAAAAGATTAACTTTTAATTATATTATTTGAAAGATGAAAATATATAATAGTATTGTAATATAAATTATTAACATTTAAAAATTAAGTTTTAATTATTAATTATAATATATCTAATTATATATATATATATATATATTAAAAATATAAATTAAAATAAAATAAAAATTAAAAAACATTGGCGGATCAACCAACCAAATCAAAATTATCAACTTGTTCTTGCGACGGCGACCCAACTTATTCTGTCCCGTTTTGATGAGTCAACGGCGGATCAAACAAAAGAAACCAAGGTAACGCATCTTCTACTCTTATTAAAACTCTTGTAGTGTATTTTATTAAAATTTTCTTATGATTTGTAATTTGTATTAAAATGAAATGTCTATTAGAAAGAATTAATGTTGATGACAATTATGTAAAAAATAATACAAAAGAGCCTTATATTACTAAAAGTTAAACCTAAACATTTAATATAAAATAATAACGCGTGAGAGGGTATACCTAAACTTAAGACTACGATATATTTTTAATAGATATTATATTTTGTGATCTTCATCAATGATTAAACTCAATCGGTACAAGTATCATATATCCTAATAATCTCTATTGTGTCACGATGGAGAAATTTTAAGAATAATGTTCACATTAGCCATTGCATATTCCAAACACCCGCTTAAAAGTAAGTAATCAAGGATCGAAATTGAACTTAAAATGACCAAGAAATCATTCAGACAAATTAGCAAAAAAAAATAAAAATGAGAATATTTGCTTTTATCAAGACTCTGGGAATGGTGTTCCTGTGTGTTTGTAGTGCTCCAATGTGACAGAATATCCCTTCTTTATCCTCGTGTCTTTCCATTTTTGTGGGACTTTTGAAGAGATTTATCACATTACAAAGAACCATCATTTTTATCTTTTGTTCTCTCTTTCCCACTTTTATTTTATTTTATTTTCATGTCTTTTTCCTTCTCTTCAATCAGCACAAAATTAATTCAAATAACAATCTGATTTAATGTGATGAGTGTGACGTTTTTCATTAAACATGGGAGTGAAAAATAAACACAAGAAAATATTAAATGTTGATCTTTTTCACTCTCCATTTTTTTCTTGTATTTTCATCCTTTCTTATCACGGTCACTCCGTTCAATTTAACTTTTCCTATCTCTCTTTTTCTCTTGGGAGTGTATATTATAGATCCACGTGTAGTCCTGAGAAGTAGGCAGTTGAATCCATAAGTACCAATCCGACGACAGAAAAACGTGTTAGAAATAAAATTTAGTATTAAATTTCAAATGCAAATGCAGAAAACTAAATTCATCTTGTCCGTTGTCATACTTATCCAGATGGGTGTGAAAATAGTATTTAATGGAAACAGATCTATATGTTCACAACACTTAAAATTCGGTGGGTGAAGAGGATTTTCCTCGCCTTTCAATTGTTTTTTTTATAATTAAAATAAACCTTTCTCTCTTTCCTTTTAAAGAGCAAAAATTGAGCATGTGTGGGTAACAATATAATGTTTTAAAGTATTTCCTTTTATTTCAATGGTTAAATTGTCGACATGGTTTAACGTCAAGATAAACCATGTTTAATGTTCTTTTCCTGGTTTTGGTGTATTGATCACGTAACTTCTCTTTATGTATCTCGTTAAATTTGACCTTGTTGGACTAATGTATTTTGGGTTTGAGTACCTTTTGTACTCTCTTTTAATAATATTTTGTTTATAAGAAAATACGTAGGATGATATATATATATATATACTTTATTCTTTTATATCATTTAAATTAAATTCTTTGTAACTTCAGCAGCCAACAAACTACATATAATTATTCGGGTGCTATCGATCTACAACATTTAAAATCAAAGGAGAAACAAATTCCAGTACACAACTTGTAGATAATTTGCCAAGAAGAAGGGGAGAAAGTTCGTTTTCCAGTTTAAGTTCGATGAAAGAAAATAGTGTGTGGGATACGATAGTTGATGTGACAAATAAAGAAGTAGAAAAGTGTGTGTTTGAAGGTCCAAAAAATATCATAAACAATTTTGTATGTAAAAGGATTAGTATATAATAAACAATTTTGCTTACTTATAGAAAGAGTTTACTAAAGAAAAATGACCTTTTTTTGTTGATTATTAAACTATAACGTGGGAGGTAGTATGCAACTAAACTATATAGTATATACAACTAACTATAAAGTAGGAGTTGAGATGTGAGGGAACTTAAATATGGTCTTAGGGTTGACAAAATCAAGATCTGATCCCAAGGCTTTTTCTTTCATATGGGATTTCGTACGGGGTTCATATTCCATGGTAATAGATGATGCAATATTAACTCAAATATTATAATGAAGCTGCATGTTAAGCCTTAGAATATTTTTCCCTGTTTCCACTCTATAAAAAAGGTGGAATGAATCTCGTCAAATTGTTCGCCATTAGCAGGCACATGCAGCACGAGTGCCCCCTTCAATCTTCAACAAATGCCTTCTCTTTCCACTGTAAAAGGGCATTGTGTTGTTCATGGGAGTCATGCCCTAACATATAGATAAAAAGAGAAGTATGTAATTCATGATATAGGAGCCACGATGTGCATGCCCTAGCGTGTGCCCTAGTGTTAGCAATGAAAAAAGGTTTGTATTATTAGTACGATGGCAGCAATTAAACTTGGTGTTAGGCGGCTTAATTACCCGGTCTAAGAGGATAAAAAAAAAGCCTATGTTATTTTATGCTAAATAATAATGTCAAACAATTGAAGTGATGTGATGCTTTTGGCTCACTTTTTTTTCAGTTCACTTGCTGAAGGTTTTATACAAGACCTTGATTTGATTCTTGATCACACAAAGGGCAATTAAAAAGGTCAATGCCCCACGATCAACTTACTTTGTAGAAATGGTTAATTTTGTCTTTTTGGCAATAGGAGGGTTCACTTACAGATATAGTAGGGTGCCCACTTGCCTGTTTTTATTAAATTTTAACATAGAAGCTTATAGAGTGATTAATTTAATTGGAGGTTTATTAAGAAGCCAACTAAAGTCAAATCATAGATGCGTCCTTGTGTGTCCAAGATAAGAAACGTCTTCGGGACGAGGGAATTGACTTTGGTGCCTCAAAAGTGGCGTATATACTTTTATATATAAATCATAAGAGAGGACAAAGGAGGAGATTCTTCACAACCTCAACCTTGTCCTCAATTCATGGGTAGAGGCCAAAACCCCACAAAGATGGAGATTGATCTCTCTTTGAAGATAGATACTGATGATGAACAAAAAGCACAAGTAGATGCGCAAGTGAAAGAGTATAACCAGGAAGAAATGGCACAGATTCCAGATAATAACAAGGAAGAACTCCCTGAAGCCACAGCTGGTGAAATAGAAGATGATGCATCAGTGGTAGAAACATCTTTGCAAGATAACACAAAAACGAAAGAGGTATATACTTGTATTTTCATTATCAACAACCAGATCCAAAAACATAACCTCTTTCTTATATTATACCTCTTCTACCTCCTTAATTTGATCATGCTGAATGAGTAAATTAACAGCTAAAATTTTATTTTTTGACTAACTATTTATATTCCCATGTTTCTATCACTGTTTTTCTTATGCATATGCATGTGTAACTCTTGAAAACACAGAATTCTTTTGAGATAACTTTTAATTGCTTGAATATGATATAATTTATAGACTTGGTTTAATTAGAACGTTAAAGGGTATGGTATTTTCCTGCAGTTAAGTGTCCTACAAATGGAGATGGAAAGTATGAAAGAGGAAAACAAAGTTCTGAGGAAAGTTGTAGAACAAACAATGAAAGATTATTACGATCTGCAAATGAAATTCTCAGCTATCCAGGAAAACAATAAAAGAAAGGTAAATCCCATAATATTGATGTTTTGACTTTCATTTATATATATTTTTATATATAATATTATAGATCCCATTTTTATAGGATCATGAAATTTCTCTCTCACTTCAAGACATTGCGACTAGCAGCGGTGAAGGACCATCGAGAATTCTGGAGATGGTTAATAAGAAAATTCAAAGTGCTCCATCTCCACCAAACACTGATGATGATAGTTTAAGCGAGAGTGAATTGGGTTTATCCCTGAGGTTGCAACCAAGCACAAGTCAAAAAGAAAGTGATGTGGGAAACAAGGAAGAGAGAAAAGATCAACAATTGGGAAGTTTTGTATCAGTGCAGAACAAACTACAGCGGACACATGAGTTGCCCGGGATTACTACCCATGCTATCTCCCCTCCAAACAGAAAGGCTAGGGTTTCGGTTAGAGCAAGATGTGAAGCTGCCACAGTGAGTTCAAAATTTATGTGTATTTGTAATTAATGTATTCTTCTTCATGATACCATCATTATGTATATGATTGGATTCACATAGAACTAATCATCTCGATGTTGTGATAGATGAATGATGGGTGCCAATGGAGAAAATATGGGCAGAAAATTGCAAAGGGAAATCCATGTCCACGAGCCTATTATCGTTGCACTGTAGCCCCAGGGTGCCCCGTTAGGAAACAGGTAATTCTCAACTATTATATTTGCATACTTTTATGCTTCCCTAGAGTTTCAAAGGATTTGAAATTGTTTTACTTTTGACATTGAAAAATAATTTCACACTTTTCAAGAGAAAACACATTCTAAGTAAATAAATGTTGTTTTGTTAGGGTTAATTTAAGCATATGTTTCAATTAAGTTGAGGTATTCAAACTAGTTTTATCAAAATCAAGTAATTTTGTGCATGAATTGCATATATTATAAATTCATCACAGATGATCGTGCAAGTATTTCACTGGTTAAATAATAATTCATCGGATAAAATAAAATAAGGTGTTAAAATTAAATCAAGCCTTGTCATTTTATTCTTTTGGTCTAGAAAGCTTCATGTTATCTAACATCTCTTCAATTCTTGTGTTTGTTAAATTTATGTATAGGTACAAAGATGTATAGATGACATGTCCATTCTTATTACAACCTATGAAGGGACACATAATCATCCACTCCCTGTGGGTGCAACTGCCATGGCTTCTACAGCTTCTGCAGCAGCGTCCTTCATGTTGGTAGATTCAAGCAACCCTATTTCAGATGGCACCACTAGTTTCACTCAAGCACCCCTTCCTTACAACACCTTCCAACCATTAAATCCGGCTTCAAATTTCAGGAGCTTAAACCCCAGTGATCCATCTAAAGGGGTTGTTCTTGATCTCACAAGCAACCTCAGTGAACCACTACGTTTTTCTACTGGTAGCTCCTCCAATACCACAACTGAGAGCCGCTTTTCTTGGATGCCAAACAAATACCAAGGTGGTGGTGCAATTGCAATGAATAACAACTTTCACAAGCCTAGACCAGTGGAGATTCATGATAGAATTTGGAAAGGAGAAGAAAGCAAGCCACTAGATGACAATGTGTCCGCAATAGCCTCAGATCCTAAGTTTAGGGTTGCTGTTGCTGCAGCCATAACATCTCTCATGAATAAAGAGAGCCACGCTGCTACTCATCCTATAGGGACTTCCTTCGGTCCTAGGAGTGGCCAAAATGGTAGCTAGCTTTAGCTCTAGCTAGTAACACCAACTGGGTCGTAGAAATCTCTTTCAAAAATTGATCTTGATTTTTCAACTTCATGACAAGAGTAAGTCCAAGACAAAAGGGAATGTTATACTTTACACATGTTCAATACACTTATCAGACATTACATTTTATGTATCTTCGTATAAATAACAGACAGGGGTGGTTTCTTCTGTTTTCCTTGTAAATTTTTTGTGTTGTTAATTGTTGTTGGTAGTTGTGAAGTAAGGTTTGGGTAATTAACTAGTTGGATGCCTTACACGGGGCGAAGGGCTTTTAACTAATGCAGTTAGCAAGACTCAATTATTAAAGTATTGCTTAGTCTTTCTTAACTGTGTTTTAAGTCTTTATAATTGTACTCATGTGGATTCAAGTTGTTAGTGTTAAAGAAATATTTGATTCTTGTAAATTAATTTCCTTTTTTCTTTTTGGAAGGATCCGTGATATATAGACAATGAATATGGTTACGTGTTTCATTTAATTAATTGAGAAAAATTGCTGCCTTAAGTTCAAATCCAGTTCAAAAGCATGTGTTAATTAATGTGCATGTGTTCATACAGGTGAAGTAGTATCTGTCACTGACCAGTTCTTTATATGTACAGTATGAAGATGATGATTGAAGGGAAGACTATGGGCGTGTTTGATTTTATTTTCTTTGTTTATTTAATTTTACGTAATAAAGAAAACAAATAGTTATACTGCGTGAAATCTAAAGTGATTGTGAAAAATAGTGTTACAACATTAATAATTTCTTTGCTAGGATAGAGACTCGTACTAGAAAGAGATTGAATAGAATATCCAAAACTTTTTTACAACAACACTTTGGAGAATATGTCTGGTGATAAGAGAATGACACAACATGTTTACACTGATTTTGATAATAATAAAACAAAGATAAAAACACGTGAAAAAGAAAGGAATGAATAAAGACTGTAAGGTGGTGCAGTTTATCATCAAGCCAAAAACAATTACTTATCAACGTGATAATGGATGGTGTGGATTTTGTAGCTAAGGTACAACAACAATGGTAGTTTATTTTTTTTTAACAATCATAGAATAAATTGGAATATTTAAAGGATGTTACAACCCTATTATAAATATAATAAATAACCCTAACATTATTTTTCCTAAACTCACCATACAAATAAGTGATTGGAGATACTCTCTGAAAAAGAAAAACTTCTAAGAACTCCACAACACGTCTAAAACAGAAGAACCATTATCTTGTGCCCAGAATACAATTAATGGCAATCAACAACAAAGCAACAAATCGATATCACAACTACCAACAATCACTAGCTACTAGTAATAACCAACTAGTGTTGCTACATGTTATTAACTTTCTATTGCAAAAGAATTTGCCTTGTCCACTTCTTGTATGCTTTTTTAGATCCTTGAGATATAACTCATTGCTTCCTTCTACCATTTGTGG
>Ga0099825_1000443_pt1 | contig 43380 bp, 32 predicted proteins | sample SiratroredBW_FD_76838 | JGI IMG/M metagenome (GOLD analysis project Ga0099825, IMG submission 76838) | Root nodule microbial communities of legume samples collected from California, USA - Siratro red BW | ecosystem: Host-associated > Plants > Roots > Nodule | place: USA: California | collected...
TAGAAATAAAATAAAAAATAAATAAATATTTAAATATGAAGAAAAAATGTAAAAATAACAAAAACAATGTTTTAGGCATAAATAAATTAATATTAGAGGTTTATGGGAATTATTGAGAGGGGTGGAATTAGAATTTTGAAAAGTCACGCAACCCTTTGGTGGTGGCAGGTTTATGTATATATACCCTAGCTCCTTTGCTCATTGAAACTAAAACCCCAAACCAAAAACGGTGCCAGCGGCGACCCCTTCTTCAAGCTTCTTCTCTCTTCGTTTCATATATATTTTCACATCTTCCTCTTCATTCTCTCTCGCTATCTTCACCTTCAATTGGATTATGGAAACGCTCGCTCCTTCCTCTGACACCTCAAGTATTCTCTTTTACACACTCTCTATGTTTTTGCAAAACTCTTTCTGATTCAATTCTGTTGTTTATGTGCATGCCTTCTGTTTCTCATTATCGATTTCTGCTTTTGAACTGTGCGGTGATTGTAGCGCGTGTGCTCGTTTAACTTGTTTGTGTTTGGGATTAGAGTGTGTTTGTGATGAGGAATTATTCCTGTCTTTCTCTCTGTCTGTGGTGTGTGGTGGATTGGTTCAGAAGTAGGTTTTGCATGTGTGGAATTTTGGATGAATTTTGACGTCGTGTTTTTGAAGTTACGGAAGTAAAAAGTGATTTACTGTTGTTGTCAATTTTTTGTGAAATTTGACAGTAATACCCTAGGTAGTGGTGAATAGCTTCAATTTAATGTTTGGATTAATTGGGAGGTCTTTTATATGATTTTTTTTTTTTGAAGGGTTTAAGAGTGTTTTTACTTGTGTGATAGAGTGGTTGTTGTGTTGCTCAAATTTTCATTTTTGTTTTGAAGAAAAAATATTTTATCCTTTTATTTTTTTTTTTATCGAAAATGTCTTTTTTATGCTTGTGTACAGGTTGTTTCGATGGCAAATGAATGTCCTTTACTTTTTTTATATAGAAGCTAGTGATGGTTTAAAACGCCTTTTTCTTTTTCCTTTTACGAAAACATGTATACACTATTGTAATTGAAAAAAAAGAGTAAAGGAGATTCATTTGCCATTTAGACAACCTTTTCATAAGCATAAAATTGTTAATTTGTAGATACTGGTGTTGAGAATTTATCCTTTTTTTGTTTTTTTTTTTTAAGTGTATTTTTTTTTTGCTGGAGAAACTGTTCTTTTACTGATGAGTTTTCTTTACCATTTTAATGCAGAAGCTGCAGATTTATTGGAGAATTTATCCTTGGACTCTGAGCCTGCAAAGAAGGTGTGTGTTTTTGCTATAGCATCGATGCATTTGAAACTTTGGATTTGTGGTGTGATAACAAATTCTTAGTCTGCTTTTATACAGAGTGGGCACGGTCTAGCTAAAGGGGTGTCCAAGCCATTTAACCTGAATGCAAGCTTCACTCCAAATGGACATCCGTCTACTGCGTACTATTATGGAGGTAAGGTAAGCTGTTATGACTTGAGAGGATGATGTGGAAGTTGTTGATTGAATAACTTATCCTTCTGGAAAATTGATGGTGGCTATAAGATTCCGTGCAGGTTATGATGGGCAAGGTGATTGGAACTCTTACTCCAGATATATGAACCTTAACGGAGGGATGACACAAGTAAGTTATTCTGGTTACTACTAGACTTTTATGAAGCTGTGTATATAATTTTATATTATAACTGAGTATTCTGGCTAAGTTCTATTTTGTGTCTAGTAATTTCTGCTGTATGTCATTCTTAACTTCAAGACCAAACTATGGAAGATGGATTCCTTCTACTTTCTAAAATTATGTATGATATCATCTAGGTGATTCTAGATTATTTCGTCAATATTGCGTAAACATTCTGTTTCAATTTTAAATAGCAGTATTATTCAAAATCGTTAGGTAATCTAGCTATAGTTTTGATCAATTTGATGAGCCTAAAGTCACTTGGGGTGCCTATAATTACCTCCCGTGGTTGGCACTTTAATATTGACACCATCCTTTAAGGATATCACACCTATTTTCTTTGCCTTGTTGTTTTTAAGGGCATAAAGTAAGTGGTGTGGTTGGACTTTCCCTAACAAAAGGGTGCAAGTTTTATGATCCGTATCCTTTAGGGAGATAAGCATAATTAGCCATAATCATTCCTTTCTTTTGCTAATTTTCTGAGATGTGTGGTTTCTAATCTTTCTTCTTCCACTTACTGTTGCAAGTATATGATTTTCTTCTTAGTATTTTAAAGAACAAAATATAGATTTACTAAATTGTTAAAGGTGAGATAATCTAATAGTGTTATTTTGTGTAATGAATTAATTAACAGGGTGTTTGGGGAGATGGCTCTTCTTATTTGTACCATCAAGGTTATGGTTATGCACCATATGGAGCACCCATGCAACATGATGAGAAACTCTATGGGCTGCAACAGTATCAGTACCCTTCTTCCTACTACCAGTCTCCAACTTCTACTGATGGGTCATTTGCTGCTAACAAAATCAATGCTCAACCAGGGAAAATATCAACTGCAGTCACTGATGAACATACCCCTTCATCTGGTGTTATTAATAATGGAAGCAGTGTTGGTGTGGACAACGAAGATTCTACAAATAACAATGGGTTGAAAGATTTTTTGTCAAGTTCCAAGCCCTCATTGATGAATTCAAATGATTCTACTCATCAAAGGGCTGGCTTACCTGTATATCCTCCTTTGCCCGGACATCAAGATCCAAGAATAGTTCCTCATGGGACTCAACCAGCTTTACCTTCAGATGCCTTAATATTTTCTGAGAAAAAGTCCAGTGATGGAGCAAAAATTGGATTATCTTCTCCAGCTGTGCCTGTCAAAAAAACGTCCTCTCAAAGGAATACAGCTATTCCTCAGCCACTTCCACAGTCCATGGTATGCTTGGTCTGTCTTGCCCTTCCTGTTCCTCTGCTTGCTTCAGACAGAATTTAAGTATTTAAGTGCATTTGTATTTTGTACTTTTGCTGTCAAAAGTTTTCGAAGAGAATATATTTCTTCAACCAACTTTCTATTTATATTATGTCAGGCAAGCCCAATGTACTGGTTTCTGTTAGTTAGGGGAGTAATAGTTAGAATTCTTACAGAATTGCAGGTAGTCCATAGGAGACGGGGGTGAAGATTAAGACTGATCTGTTTAGTTAGAGATCTTTTTGGGGCAAAGATGTCAAACTTTTTGAAATCCTTAGAAGAGCAACTAGTATTCCTTCCATCTCTCCCTATTCCTATTCTGGATTCGTTACTGGTCTGTGCCCATGTGTGATTTCATCAAGAAATTCCTGTCTTTTTTTGTCATTCTTTCTGGAATGTCAAAACCAGTATCCATCATATTGGTCATATATATGATTAGATTATATTGGTTTTGGAGGGAGAGATCTCAGAATCTGAAAATCCTTGGAGGAACAAGTAGTCTCGTTCCCTCTCTCCCTATTCCCTACTTGGATTCACCACTGGCCTGTGGCCACGTGGTTTTATAAAAGAAATCCTTTTTTGTCATTCATTCTGGATTATTAGAACCAGTATTTATAATATTTCTGTCATATATGATTATGGGTATACTATTCTTGTGGTTATGCATGTTCTGATCATTTCTACCTAATTATGCAGCCTCATGATCATGATTCTTTTATACAACTTGATGTATGGTCGATAGCTTGATTTTGGTTTGTGCACTATATTATTTCTAATATTAAAGTGAACTCAAATCTCACTCTTAAACTGATTCTTTGATGCAGAACTATGGCTCCATTCATTCATCTGGACTAGAACCATTCTACGGATTCATTAATGGGATATATACAAGTAACGCAATGTACAACCAATATGGAAACACATATAGAGCTAATTCTCATATTGGACCTGCTCCCTATGGATATAGAGTAGGGTCCCTTGATAACAAGGTTAAAAATGGCCGTGTTAATGATCATTTTAAAAGAAGTATGGATGGCTTTGGTGAGCTGAATAAGGGACCAAGATCTGGCAATGGCTCTGATAATAAAAGTATGAAAGGTCCTGGACATGTCACATTATTACCCGAGGGACAGAATATTCCAATTAAAAGTGATAATCAAGAATTGCTTCTCATTCCTAATAAGAAAGAGTACGATGGGGAAGATTTTTCTGAGGATTATTCTGATGCAAAATTCTTTGTCATCAAATCTTATAGTGAGGATGATATTCATAAAAGCATAAAATATAATGTTTGGGCAAGCACCCTTAATGGCAACAAAAAGCTGGATGCAGCATACCATGAAGCCAAGGAGAAGCCTGGTGACTGTCCTGTATTTTTGCTATTTTCGGTGAGTTGCTCTCACTTTATATGGCAATTAGTTTAATTCCTATATGCTTTATGGGTTTTACTAAGCCTCGTTTTGTTTCTTGGTGTGCAGGTCAACACCAGTGGACAATTTGTTGGTTTAGCAGAGATGGTGAGCCCAGTTGATTTTGGTAGAACTTTGGAATACTGGCAGCAGGATAGATGGACTGGTTGCTTTTCTGTGAAGTGGCATATCATAAAAGATATCCCGAACAGTGTGTTGAGGCACATTACTCTAGAAAATAATGAAAACAAACCTGTTACCAATAGTAGAGACACTCAGGAGGTATTCACTCAGTAGCTTGTTTCATTCCCTTCAATATCTTCCCCTTTCAACTCGCTGTACTCAACTATAATATTATCTGCAGGTTAAGTTTGAGAAGGGTATTCAAGTTCTCAAAATCTTCAAGGAGCAGACAAGCAAGACATGCATCCTGGATGATTTTGGCTTTTATGAGACTCGTGAAAAAATGAATCAGGAAAGAAAATCTAAGGAACAACAGTTTCCAAAACAGGTAAAACGAACCCTCAAATCACATTAAGAGCAAGTTTTGGCATTTGAAATGTTCATGCTAATTTTTCCTGATATGTTTTTTATTACTATGCACCTTCTTAATGTTGGATACTAAGATACATTCAGGATCATGCCTTTTAAGTGTCCTCTTCTTCTCTGATTAAGCACTTCAAATCCTTTGTGCTATTGTAGGTTAGCAAGTCTCACGATGAAGCCTTGATTAATGAATCAGCTACTGCAGTTGAAGCAGGACAAAAGGAGAATCTGGTGGAAGTGAATGGATCAACAACACAAGCAACTGAAGACTGTTCAAAGAACTGCTAAACATGAGACAGTGCTAGATTGTAGAGTGGTTAAAAATGTAGTTTCGAGTACCCCTACCCCTTTTTCCATTTTTTTTTTTCATGCACTCCTTTATATAGTATGGAGCGAGTTTTTGTGTTTTCATATTGCTAGCTATACCTGCTGATTTTGTTTGACCTTGGTATTGTGGTGGATGTATTGCGTACCTCTTTTTGAAGAAAAATTTAGCAAGGTTGAAAATAATGAGTTTATTTAATTTCGATATAACAGTTTTTATTAAGTTCAACAAATTAGAAATCACTTTTAGTATTCATAAACGTTAACACTTTTAAATGTATAATAATTCATCATTTCTTGATAAAACTAGAAAAGTTATATTAAATTTTCATTAAATTCATAACTTTGTATTTTAACGAAAGGTTAAGGTAGACCTTAAGTGGTTCGTTATATACGTACCTTTATTAACAACCTGTAGAGGTGCATAATTCGAACAAGTTTTTCCGATTGAATATTTTCTTCCTTTTGCCATTTTAAATTTCCTCCTTCTTCGGCACACCGGAGTTAGGCAAGTTTCGGATCTTACGTCCTCAAATTGAGCTTGCGTGACATTGGGTTTCACATTGATGTGGAGTTCATCTTCCACTAGAAATGGGAGTAGGGAACTCGAGCTTATTTTTTTGCATTTTGTGCATTATTTTCATGATAAAGTGTAACATTTGTTAGAATGTCATAATTGTCTCTTTTAAATAATTTGAGAATGTGTCATAATTGTCTCTTTTAAATGATTTGAAAATGTATGGTTGGTATACATGTGAAGCAATTACACTACTTATTGATGATTTATAGCTAGTCATCCAACATAGATATAGCTTCTTCATCTTCTTTTGATGAAACATCGTCATTGTGATGCCATGCCAGGCTATGTAAGTCCTTCTTTGGTACTATTCTCATTTTTTCTATCAAATTTTTTCTTGTTTCAACATTTGGACATTCAATTTTAATATACTTTTATTTACTACAATCAAAAACAAGTAATATACTTTTATTTACTACAATCAAAAACAAGTAAAGTTTGAAGAATTAGATTCAAATTTTCTGAAATTTCATGTCTTTTCTCTTCTTTTTTTCAAAATTTTTCTAACCAGGTTTAATGAATCAATGCATTTATCAGATTCATTCTCATTGGTTTTCTTTTTTTAAAAAATAATAATAAGTGTAATGCTCTTTTTCTCACTCCTCTCTTGCTCATTTAGTGTGCTCCTTTAACTTTAAGTGATGCAATGGTCAAGGTTGATAAATCCTTGGATTCTAAAATTGCTTTTCAACTTTTTTAACTGATTTAGGCTAGTTTAAAGGAAGGTGGATGAATTGAATTATACAAAATTTCCCTAAAACTAAGTTTTAAGAATGAAATTCTTTAATAAAAACAACATATTATAATTTTAGTTAACAAAAAAAAAGACAATTAATTGCAATTTGCAAATTCCTTGTTTTATTATACAGACAAAAAAAATGATTAAATTCCTATTAGAGTGAATTTTAATTTTGCTAAGAATCAGAATAACAATTGAGCTATCAAGCGTTTCAAGAATACTTGAATCTTATTGATTTCAAGTGCAAAAAAAAAAATTGAACATTCAATTTAAGTTTAATGAACATGCATTTTTATTATGGATTATGCATAAATTAAAAAAATACAAGAATAAGGATTGAATAAGTACTATATAGGAATTTTAATCTAGTTCACTCTTTTTTAATATTTACTTTGAGTTTCTTTGTCAATCTAGTAAAGATTTCATTAACAACACAAAATATAATAGGAATACACTAAGAAGCAATCTTGCACCCGGTAAGTTTTAATCGTACACATGCAACATATTTTGTTACACACCTACTTAGAATTCTTGTCTAATTATAATACAAAAAATAGTACAATCAATTAAAATTAAAAGATTACAATATGAAACTGTAACTTCTATGAAACAACAGGTTCAAAGGTTGTAAAAATACTTTTCTGATTAACACAAAAAACAAATGAACCACAATGCATATTAGTCACAAGTTAGAGAATATTGCTCCAAGAATCCATCTTCAATATTCTTGATAAAAAAGAATGTAAAATTTTGAGTAAACTATTTTTGACGAAGAATGATCTCTCAGAAAATTTCTAAATCTAAAAAACGTGTTGTATCAGACCTCTTAACTCAGTTATTAAAAGAATAAACTTTAATAAAATTAATACATCAAAAAATATTTGAGTTGATTTATTTTTACAAAAGACATTTTCAACTAATTAAGTCTAAAAAACAATTCTTTTAAATTATTAATATATCAGTTTATCTAATAAATTATTAACAAAACAAATTAAGTCAGATTATTATTCTTAGAGTGTTTTTAATGATAATGACTAATGCAAGTAGATCAGCACACACTTAAGACTTTAACCCAAGTCTTTAAAGCTTCTTCATCAAATATTCTTTAACATCATTGTTAACAAATTTTTTCTATTTGATGAAGTGTGTTGAGCATCTTCAATTAATCATATGATAACTTACAAAACTTTAGCTAAACATGATAACATGATTCTATTTCAATTTAATCCAAAATTGATTTGAAAAGTTTAAATTGAAAAGCTTACTAGCAACCATCAATTAATTTATTTTACTAGTTTCTTTTCTCATTAATTCAGATAGTAACTAAAATCTAGTATTAGTTACTTACTCCCCTGAATTGAAGGATAAACACTTCTCAACCCGCAAATCAATCAAATATAAAACCATACACCAAGATACATGTACTATACAATAGAAATTAACATATCCTAATTAAACATAAAGTTCAATATTAAGGGAAATTAAATACAAACTATAGTTCTCATAAAGGAAAACATAAACAAAATAAACTAAGCCCACACACTAATAAGCACACTCACATTATTTCTTCCCCAATTGAATTCATTAAAAAGAGCACAAACAGTATAAAACCACAAAAGGAAAATATTGTTCAGAGGACATAAAACCAATGTCAAATATAATAATTTCCTTACATCTATCATGTATAAATTCCATAGATGTCCTTTTTTATCTATCATGTTTTTGATTTATAAATTTAGTTTATCTAATATTTTCCATATTGTTATGATAACATATTCTCGATGATAATTTATTGTCATTATATTTTTATTTTAGTGTTTTGGTCAAATATTAGTCGTTAAATTAATTAACACAAGAACCAAAATTGGTAAAATTAATACAATAGTCATCATGAAAAGAAATGAACGGATCAAATTTAAAAAATAAAAATAAGAAAGAAGTTCAAGGTGTGGTTATTTATACATATATATTTTGAATTAATTATTTGATTGAAATTTTATTTAAAAAAAATCTTTTGAGTGAGCTTTGAAAAAAAATTAATCAATTAAAACATATTAAACAATATGTCATTTTCAATTAATTAGTAGACTATTGTTTAATATGTTTTAATTAATTAAACATATTAATCTTGGTTTGTTCATTTTAAAATTAGTCTCCTAATTTTTTCAGAAAAAATAGTCATTTTAATGCGATCATCTAAGACACTAACTACTACCAAATGATTCTAATTTAACACATTCTAATTGATGTCATATAGTTGTTTACATTTTAAGGTAATTACAATAATTGTAACGTTGACCTCCATACAATAATTATTTTTCTTTTACTTTATTTTTTACATCAAATCCGATAGAATGAAAAAAAAAAAAAACAAACAAAAAGTTTAGTTAAAGTGTGGGTCTTTGAAGTATATTTTTAATGTCAAAATCTTAATTTTAACTATTTGCTTAAAAATCATCAATTTTGAAAAATTATAAGTCTAAATGTTTTTTATTTTAAAATAAGAGACGGAATTGCGAATTGAAAGTAATAAAAAGACCAAAACTAAATTTTATTATAAAAAATAGAAACACAAGTAATCATCACTAGTTTCTCTTAAGACTAATTATTTGTGGAGTTAAAATGTGATATTTTTTGTTTAGAGAAAGTCATTTAGTGTGTTTTTAGTTGTACTTGTGTAAGTGTTTGCAAATTTAATAGTTTTTCTTTGATTTTCTCCATACTCTTCCACACTCTGCTTTTCACCTCTCAGCTTGTTGGGTGTTATTAGGGTTTAGTCAGACAGTTGCATAGTGTTGCCGCAAAAATTTCGTAGTTGAAGAGAGAACTTGCCATTTCCAGGGTTTTAGGGTTAGGGTATTCTCAAATTGCAAGAACATGGGTTTCAACATTCAACCCTATGGAATTCAATCCATGCTCAAGGAAGGCCACAAACACCTTTCTGGTCTCGATGAGGCGGTTCTCAAGAACATCGACGCCTGCAAACAACTTTCCACCATCACTCGAACTTCCCTTGGTCCCAATGGTAACGATCTCTTTTACCCTTTTTCGTGTTTACGTTTTTTAACTCACCCCGAGTGCATGTTGCACCTTCAGATTCCAAAAGTTAATATTTTTATAATGTGGGTATGTGTGCGTTTTCATGTTTGCTGATCTAGCGTTTATCCGTGATGCAGTTGTAAGAGTAAATGTAATGTGTTTGGAAGTTTGAGGAGTTTTTCATTTTGGGTTCTGGGAAAGTTTTTTGTTTGTTGGTGTATGAATCTGTTGCTGGTTGGTGGTTACAGAAGGAAGGGTTTGTCTGGATAGATTTAGATTGTTTTGTAATCTTTTGTTTGATCTGCTTCAGGTATGAATAAGATGGTTATAAATCATTTGGACAAGCTTTTTGTCACGAATGACGCAGCGACAATTGTGAACGAACTTGAAGTTCAGCATCCTGCTGCCAAGGTTTTGGTTTTGGCCGGGAAGGCTCAACAAGAAGAGATTGGTGATGGAGCTAACTTAACTATTTCATTTGCTGGGGAGCTCCTGCAGTTTGCTGAGGAACTTATCAGGATGGGTTTGCATCCCAGCGAGATAATCAGTGGATACACTAAATCAATCAACAAGGTTTTTCTAGTTTTGAAGGAGCCTTAGTGATTCATCTTTAAATATTGTACTGATATTGCTGCTTTCTCTCGCTCTAATTCCTTGTAATGTTTCAGACTGTTCAAATATTGGATGATCTGGTTGAGGAAGGTTCGGAGACTATGGACGTACGTAATAAGGAGCAAATTGTTTCTCGAATGAAAGCAGCGGTTGCTAGCAAGCAGTTTGGTCTAGAAAATACCATATGCTCACTTGTTGCTGATGTGAGTACATCCTGATCCATTTTACTACGATAAAGTGCTTTAGTAGCATAACACTGTTTATCATCTGACCTTTGTTTGGAAAATAGGCTTGCATCCAAGTATGTCCGAAAAACCCAGCAAATTTTAATGTGGACAACGTTCGTGTTGCAAAGCTCTTGGGAGGGGGCTTACATAACAGCACAGTGGTTCGAGGAATGGTGTTGAGAAGTGATGCTGTTGGGACTATAAAGCAAGCAGAGAAGGCAAAGGTGATTTTTCTGTGTTCAATGTTTTTGGTTTTTTGGTGAGTCTACTCTAAATTTATTTGTTGAGAACGAGATCCTATCATTTTTCCACACTCTATGCTAGATAATTTTAAGAAATGCTTTCAGGTTTGCTTGTGCTGTGTGCTCTTCATTGGTTCATTAATTTGATATTTGATTAGTGGTAAGGCCATACTTTTAGTTTGACCTGTGTAATATGTGAAAGCTTCATTTTTAGCCTTAGTCTATTATTATCTTCAAAATATTGTCTCACATAATTATGCATGACTGTAAGAAAAAAAAAAGTGACATTATTGTCTGACTTTAATTTTTGTTGTGGTTGTTCTCTAACCTTTTTTTGTTTTGTTTTAGTCCTCACTTTAAAGTTTAAAATGTTTAACAAGTTAATTCTTTCTTTTAGCTCCGGCCAACATTCTAACACCTCTAATTAATAGCTCTGTTAACGGTGTTAAGTTGTCTTCTAATCTAGCTTAACATGGTTTCATGTTGCTCTTACTCTTTAGAATGTTCAACAATTTGTCCATTCTACAACTAAGAATTAGACAGGAGTGTGCTACACTTGAGAGTTAAACCATGAAACCCATTGAAATTGGTATTTCGTTAAACCACAAAAACTAATTCCTCGCATGGGAACTCCACAATCAAGCCCTTTGTAGCAATTCAAAACAGAATCTCCATTTGAAAATCTTTTCACAGAAGTTATAGATTTGTTCATTGATATGGTTATGTATTAGTGTCATATTTCAGTGGAATTCGATAATCAAATGAAGCAATATTTTAATCTCTTTTGTACCGAAAGTCTAATGATCCAATCTCTCTTTAGAAGAGGCCCTTGTTGACATCTTGAAACAAAGTCCAATAACTATGCCTCCACATATTTTTCCTTCCTTTCCACTTTTTTCTTTTTTTTCATTTGTTGTTGCTACTTTTCTTTTTATAATTTTCATTTCAAGGGGGCATTATTGAATTTGATTTGAACTTGGTAGCAGAAAACAGATACTGTATTTGAAATTGTATGTCCTAAGTAGCAAATTGCAGGAGTTTTTTCTGTTTATATGTTAAGAAACAAGGACCAAATAAACCCAACTACCTTTCATCCTAACAAAATATCACTTTGTCTTAGACGCAATTATGTTGCTATAGAGATCTACCTCAAGCCTCCTTCATCAATATTTGCTATCAATGAGTCCATATCTTCTCCCAAATCTCATCTCCACTTGACTTAGACTTCAACGTTTTGTGGTCCACTGTTCATCACATCCCAACTTCATGTTTATATCAGTTTTGAATCTCCTCTACTAATAATACTCCATTCCAATATCTCTAAACCAAATGCATTCCACCATAAGGCATTCTCTTGCCTAAGATTGGCCTGATTTTTGCGAAGATCAATTCTTTATGCCATAAGATTAGTGGCAAGAAGGTCATTGACAGTGTTGACAAAGTTATTAGTGGAATTGAATTCAGATGTATTTGTTAATGAAAAGGACTAAGTGGTTGGGTGTTTAAATGTTAGAGGGCCAAAACAACAGATAAGGTGAGAGGACTAAAGCATTATTAATGTATTAGAAATAATAAAAAAAGAAAACTTGATGTTTACTGCATTTATAAAAGGTCTTAGAATTAGATTTAATTTTTTTGATAGACTGCATTGTCTAAAATTGGTGTGTGGAGTTTTCCATGCTATTTTTAGTTTGCAATGGTTTGGGACTGTCCTAAAATTTTGGCCGATATGTAACGTGAATTTATGAAAGCACTTTCTTTAGTAGTGTTCTTGATGAACCAACTCCTATCATCACATATTATTTAGTCATGTCCCTTTTGTGTTGATTTGAGGCTTTAAAAGTTAAACTGTATATGGGTTTGTAATTTTCAAAGGCTACACATACTACCTATTGCAAAAAGGGATTTAATATAAGTATACATTATCTAATTTTGAGATGTATTTAACTGAGTATTACCTACTACTTATATTGGATAAGTGTTGTTTCATGCATGTTGCAATTATATGCTTCAACATTGAAGCTCTAGTAATTTCAATGAAGTTATTTGTTCTCTCTCACTTTTTGTTGAGATGCATATTTTCCTATCATCATGGAGCAAGATCTGTTTCTATAATCTTCTACATTGATTATATTCGATAAAAATCAATATATCAATACTTTTCTCCCAATGAAAACATATTGGCAAATTTTCAAACTGTCTTGCGCTGAGGTCTTTTATCTGTGTTGTTTTAAGGTTGCTGTGTTTGCTGGTGGTGTTGATACATCAGCAACTGAGACTAAAGGAACTGTCCTCATGCATACAGCAGAGCAGGTATGTCAAAATTGATAGCGTTTGAATTTAATCACTATCTTCTACTTACTGTTTCTTGTAGTTGTATTTCTTTTATTGTTTGCATATATTGTGTCTGATGTTATAAGCAGGAGATCTAGCTGTCTCCAAATAAGAAGGTTGGAAGTGGATTTTGGTTGGGTACTATAGCTAGATCCTAATCCAGTAATGGCAATCATAAACTCGTGTTATTGTTTCTTTTTACAAAGTTTAAGTTTTCTCCTGCTGATAATTTGGAAGGCTCTAATAAGGTATTTTGGGCCATGCCATGTCTTGTAGATTTTGTCTGGCTACATTGCTGCTGAGGTTTCTATGTTCATTTATAATGATATTTTGGGCGTGGCTATGATTTATTGCTTCTACATATTCTTCTATTGTTATAACTTAAAACATAAAAATCCTGAAAGGTCTGTAGTGCTTGTTCAATACATGATTCAAGTTGATAATGAACTCAGAATGCTGAATATTTCCACTAAATCGTATTTTTATGTAACAAGTCCTCTTTAATACATACTAGCATGGAGTTTCTCAAATTATGCCTTTATTTGTGCCTTCATCTATTTTTGTCACGCTGATATTTTTTGAAGTGATTTGTGGCTGGATGTTTTTATTGGAAACAGTTTTATGTTTAAATTTAAAGTTGTAAGACAATTTGGCAATAAACTGTTATTTTGATCCTCAACTTTTTCTGTATTAGGCAATGGTTTTATTTATTATACCTGATGCTGTACCACCAGTGGAACCTTGGGATTTTATGGACCTTGATCTTTCTAATGTTTTGTTTTCTTAAATTATTTGATGCTTTGCTAATTGGATTTTCTCTCTTCATTTGATGTATATAGCTGGAAAATTATGCAAAAACTGAAGAGGCTAAGATAGAGGAGCTCATCAAGGCAGTAGCAGATTCTGGTGCCAAGGTGATTGTCAGTGGAGGAGCAGTTGGAGAGATGGCTTTGCATTTCTGCGAGCGTTACAAGTGCGTGAAGTCTTTATCCCTTTCTGTTGGTTTTAATTGTTTCTTTCTATTGAAGTAATATGAATGTTATAAGTGCTCAAGTCTAGATCGTTTTCTAACTTCAATATTACTGCATATAGGCTTATGGTTCTGAAAATCAGCTCAAAGTTTGAACTACGTCGATTTTGCAGAACAACTGGTTCTGTTGCCATGGTTTGTGTTTTTGCTTATTTAGTTATGTAAAGATGTTCTATTCTTTCTATCTAACCAATTTTTTTTCCTGCCATAGCTGAAACTCAGCCAACCAAATCCAGACGATCTTGGATATGTGGATTCTGTTTCAGTTCAGGAAATTGGTGGTGTCAGGGTATGTTCAAGCCTGAATGAGTTCTGTCTTCTTCTTGGTTCCATGTTTCTTGTTTGTATTAGTTTATGAGAATATAGGCTATGCACCGACAATGCAAAATACACTGCTTATTCCAAGTATGCTTGTTCCTCTCGTTTCTAAGTATGATAGGCAACTTCCTCTTGTATTGATATGCAGGTGACTATTGTCAAAAATGAAGAGGGTGGAAATTCTGTGGCCACTGTTGTTCTACGAGGAAGTACTGATAGTATACTAGATGATCTTGAAAGAGCAGTGGATGATGGAGTGAACACTTACAAGGTAATTTCCAATGTTCTGTAATTTTTAATGATCTTGAAGAGGTAATTTTCTGTTATTTCTCTCTGTTGCAAATCCTATATAAACTAGAGATATGACTAAATTATAGTATATAAATGGTTGCAAACCTCATTTTATAAACTGATTTTATAATGTTGATTTAGGCTTAAATTTCACTTTTTTACGACTCTCCATCAATCTTGTAAACTCAGGGCTGCAAGCCTGAAAATCTCAGGATTTATATTGCTTATTACATCTGTTTGGAGACACTTTTTTTTTTTTAAAAGCAATTTAATGCTTTAGCTAATTGATAGATGGATAAATTGTTTGGAGGCACTTTTTTAAAAACAATTGAATATTTTAGCTTATTGGAACATGGATTAATCCTTTTCCATGCAATTTTTTATCAGGCCATGTGCAGGGATAGCCGTATTATACCGGGGGCTGCAGCCACTGAAATTGAGTTAGCTAAACGGCTGAAAGACTTTTCGTTCGGGGAGACAGGGTACTTTTTATGTTCCTTTTCACTTCCAAAAAGTGGTTAGAATTCTTGGGGATACAATTATGTGTTGTTTTTTCAAACACATCCTTCTTCTATTCATTATAATTACATGAGGAACTTGTTTGTACGATGTTTTATTTTTGGTAATGCTATTAATTATCTGGTATAAGGCTGTAAATATCCGATTAATATCTTATCATTTGCTGAAGTCTTTGTAACTTGTAAGGTACTTTTTAAGCAAGTGCAATATTGAAGAGACGCACGAGTGGGTAAAAGAACTGTGAACTTTTATTATTATTGTAATTTTTATTTCAAACAAAAGTAAGCTTTTATGAGACATCCATGACAAATTGTTTACTGAATTGTATACGTTTAGATACCACATGCTTCAACATACATTCATTATTATGTATTTGCATATCAGTTATTAGACCTTTGGGATCATTCACCACTAATTTGTTATCTTCTTGGATATCTCTTCCTCTGTTTCAATGTTGTGGCTCGTTTTTTTATCCTGTCTGATGCAATTTTTTGGGCTGTGTCATCTTTTCTCACTGGAGTTATTGAGAAATATTAAGGTCAACATAAAATAAACATGTTCTAAAATCTATCTTGATCTCAAATGTTTTAACCCTGAAATTCCTGTTTATTGGAAATAGTTACAATGTCTGATAGGGGTTATCTTGTTAGAATAAGTTAACTTATCTTTTTTATTGCCTATCTGGCACTACGTGTAGATCGTCACATCTTTTTGAATTTTACTGATATAAGAATCCATACAAGTGAATGAATCAGCTAAAATATAATTAAGCTCTCTTAGACTTTTTTTTTTTGTCATTTTTTCCACTCTTTAGTATTTTGTTAAATGCTTATTTGGTATTTGCCATTTTAATGGAATTGACTAAACGTTTGCAATGGCTATGCAGGTTGGATCAGTATGCTATAGCAAAATTTGCCGAAAGTTTTGAAATGATTCCTAGAACTTTGGCTGAGAATGCTGGGTTAAATGCAATGGAGATCATATCTTCGCTGTATGCAGAACATGCATCTGGAAATGCCAAAGTTGGCATTGATTTGGAAGAAGGTGTTTGTAAGGATGTTTCAACCTTGAGCATTTGGGATCTCCATGTGACTAAGTAAGCTATATTCTGACACAAGAATGTTTTATACCGTGGGAACCCCGAAGTCTGAGCAAATAGTGAACTGTCTCTTCATTATTGTTTTGTAAATTTCCTTGATAAGCTGTTTCAATAAAAAATTGTAGACATTAATTAAGGGCTCTTGTAATTGACGGAGTCTATGCATTCTTTCAACTTCTAAGATTTGAAACAATTATATGAAGTCAGAATTTATCTTCATATCATCTGAAAGACCATTTTCATCTTATTTTTTTTTTTTCTTTTCAGGCTCTTTGCTCTTAAGTATGCTGCGGATGCTGCATGCACTGTACTACGGGTGGACCAGGTAATCAAATGATAATAATCATGTTTTTGCCAGTCAATTGCAAATTCTGCCATAATATGTACCTCAGAAGCATATTTTTTATTAGGGAAACAAGCTTTGAAACACAGTTGTTATGGTTAAGACTGTATTTATTAAGTGTTAGAATAGGTAATTAGTTATATTGGAAAACTGCTATATGCTATACCTATGAGCTGTACCTATCTCTAACTTGTGAACTTGTATGGGTGAAACAATTCCTTGAAGAACTTAACAGGAGTAAGGGTTTTAGGCTGGCAATAGTAAGCTACATTGTATTCAAAAGTGGAAAGTTGTGGAAGATGATTTTTTTTTTTTTTTTTCTTTAGATTATCATGGCAAAACCAGCTGGTGGTCCAAGGAGAGGAGAGCAACCTGCAGGCGCAGATGAAGATTAAGTCCAAAATTGTGGGGATTGATTTTTCATTTTGGTCATGTTTGTATCTCAACATGATGGCTCGAATTTGGCTTAGGCAATGTTTTCTTATTTAGACTTTAGTAGTGGTGGTGATCTTAACAAATTTTGAATTTTGTTTTTACCATGAAATACAAAGAGGCATGTTCTGTAAATTTACATTTTATTTGTAACCTTGTTGTGAGTGGCGATATTAATTTGCTGAGCATTATCGCCCTGGCCTTTGTTTGAGATCTTCTATATGTTAGTGTTTTTGGGTATAGTATCAAAGTTGTTACTCTTGCAATCTTTAAAAGTGCAAAAGAAACACTAGTAGCTTACAAACGGACACAACTTGAACACCTTTTGGGTTTGCATAGTGCAACCTGCTATAATTAGTGTAAAACCAAAAGCAAACAGCGCCTAAAGTTTGACATGTCTGAAACATATATTCAATGTATTATATGCGACTAGTATTAACCAAAATTTGCTCACCTTTGCACAGCTCGCAGAAAAGGGCTTCAAACTGACATGAATATAATTTGTTCTTAATTAAAGATGCAAAGGTAAAAGATAAATTTAGGGTGAAAATAAACTTAATAGTTATGATCTAAATTTTATGTAAAAGAAAATAACTTTTTCAATTTAGAGTTTAGGATTTAAGATTTTTGAGTTATAAAATTAATTTTTTCAATAGTTCGGAGTTTCTAAAACACTGATGGTTCACACGGAACGATGGAAAACCTTAGAGAATATAATCTCTAAATCGTAATAAATATTATTATTTTATTAATGATTATAGTATATAATGTTGAAATTAACTTTTTAAATCCAACAATAAAGTTGCTAGTATTTTTCAGAAATATAAAGTATCGGTAGAGAATCAAAATGGTTGTATGTTGCAAAGAATAAGGTATGTTGATGAGAATTAACAGCAGATATTTTTTTTTGATAAATTAGTGAAAATGGTGACATTGAGCACCATTTTACCACACAATGACACGAGTAAGAGAAAGTCGAAGCATTATAGGGATAAGAAGGTATATGTTACAATAAAGAAGTTATGGTCATATATCATACTCTTATAGGCTTTTAACTATAGTTTTGAAAAAAAAAAATCATTTGAAGGTTGGTTTGATTACAAATTAGACTTACAAATTCTGAAAGTCTTTGGTTGCTTTTGTTTTCTTATTGTGTAGAAATAATTTTTAACCACAACATTGAAAAATTAAGTAGAAATGTCATGTTGATGGAATATAAATGAAGTTGGGATGAGATAGTAAGCAAGGAACTGACAGAAATCCACAATTGATGTCAATTATATACTTCTTAAAAGTATATGATTTTTATCTAAGATTTATAAAAGGTGCAATGCGATCGTTAAAAGAGCCTGCAAAACTTGAAGAAGTTGAGAAAGATAATAAATGGATAAATGTTATGCATAAATAACTAAGTAGGATTGAGAAAAATATACCTGAGAGATAGTGGTTAGACCTCAACACAAATAACCTATAAAAGTCAAATGAAATTTATAGAATCAAAATTAATATGGTTCCATAAGTAAATATAAGACAAATTGGTAAAAATAATATAATAGAGATCAAAATTATGAAAAAAATGGAGGGATCAAAATAAAATAAAAATAATAAATAAGTCTATATATATATATATATATATATATATATATATCAATTTTTCTTTCTCGATTATTCTATTTTATATTTCTTTTTTATGTCTACTTATTTATTGTCTAAATCATAAAGTTAAAGACTAAAAGTTATTATTATATAACTCTGTCGTAAGACGTAATCGTTAAATTTAGTCTCAACCATTTGTTGTAACTATATTTCACCAATATGTAAACCTATAAATAATTTTATATACTAATTTATAATAACTAGCGAAAATATACAAGTTATTTATGTATGTGCTCCGTTATTTTATTATACTGAGATAAAATTTAATATTTATATTAACTTTGATGTTATATATTTATTTAAATAAAAACATGTATTATTGTTTTTTATATTTGATATATAATATATAATTTGAATGAAAATAATGCTAGAGAAACAATATAAAAATAAATAGAAGATTTGGACTAAAGAAGACAAGAAAAAAAAAACGAATTATAGTGTGGAGTAATGGCGTGTGAAATTATTTTAAATGGATGAGTAATTTATTTTATTTTTTATTAGTTTATAGGTAATAAAATAATAATTTTGAGGCTTAAAATATTGGAATTTTAAAATATTAAAAAGGGTAAAATAAGAAGTGAGTTATAAATTATTTGCACAATTTATGGTTAAAATATAAGTGATATAAAATATTTTATATCATTTTTTTATAAATATATTGCTTTAAATAACATCACTATCACATTCTAATTAAGTTAACATTATATATAAAAGAAAAACAGAATATAGAAAAAACCGAAGAATTATACTAATCTCATTCACATTTTAAAAATCTTTGGTTGCTTTCATTTTTCTTGTGTTTCACAGGTTAACGATATATATAAACTTGTTAAAATGGCTAAAAATGGGAGTTTTCATGGGATACAACAATACTTCAAAAGTTTACATAATTTGTAACCACAATATTGAGAACTTATTGTGAATATAGATGTCATGTTTATGGAAGATAACAAATGAAATTGGGAGGAGCTAGTAAGAATCCACGATAATTTGATAATGATGTCACATGTTCTTTATTTAAGATTTATAAAAGGTTCAATGTGGTTCTCATAAAGCCCGCAAAATTTGAAGTTGAGAAAGATAACAAGGCAGTAAATGTATGCATGAAGAACAAAATAGGATTGAATACAAATAAACTTGAGAAGTAGTGGTTAGACCTGAATGCTAGTAAACCTATAAGAGTCCAATGTGTTTATAGAATCAAAATTAATACTGTTCCACAAATAAATACAAGGTAAAGTTGGTGCCAAAAGGATATGCTTAGCTACTTAAAGTGAATTTTTAATAAACATTTGCTTCAGTTGTATGCCTCAATATAATTAGATTGTTACTTGACTTAATCGCACATAAAGGGAGGAGAATTTATCATTCAGATGTAAAAAAATTATTTTTCTAATGGTTACCTGTAAGAGGAGATTTATCTAAAGTAAAAGTGGTTTTGATTTGATTTGAATGTAGGTGTGGTCAGAGGGTACAATCGATTTTATGGTTGTTGAGGTATGACGTTGGACTGGGGTGTTTTTTTCGAATTTTAGAAAATATTTTCCAAAATTTATTTATTTTTTCAAAGTTTTGGTTTATTTCGGAAAATGTTTTCCGAAATGCATTTTGAGGTGTAAAAATGACTTATGAAAAATATTTTCTGAAATGTATTTTGGGGTTGTAGAAAGCAATTCAGGAAAACGTTTTATAAAAGTCATTTTTGAGTTATGGAAAACGTTTTTTGGAATTGCTTTTTACACTCTAAATACATTCCGAAAAATGTTTTTCGTAAGTCATTTTACACTTCCAAAATACAATTTAGAAAACATTTTTTAGAAACCAACCCAAGGTTACTTTTGGTATTTTAAAAATATGATGGGGTACAGGAAGTAAATAAGGGGGCGCAGGAAGCAATTGCCTAAAATTTTTCCTTCATTCGTTTGAAATCCTTCAAGATGTTCTAGATAAATCTCCTCCTACAGGTAACCATTTAGAAAAATAAATTTTTTACATCTAATGTCAATCAATGTTTCTACCTTGCAATTGTTTACTAGTGTGTTTCTTTCTCTTCATATACTACTTGGACATGCATTCAAAATCACACTACTCTACTGCATTATTACTTTCTAGTTCATTTTGATCTCCAAAGAACGTTCCTCTCTTTACTCATTCACTTTAAAATTGGCCTCATCCTTAAACTCGAGAAAGCAAACCAAGAAGGCTCTTGTCAAAAGGGTTGAATTTGAGGACAACAATGAATCTGATTATCTTGAGAGATGGTTCTTGGGAAACTAGGAAAACATTGAAGAATACTATCGAGAGTATAGTAGGAAAGTTATCATCAGTCCAAAGTTCTTGAGGATGAAGTGGCTTAAGGAAGAAAAGCTTGATGAAGTTAGAGATTTGTTGAAACATCAGAAGCTGAAGATGTTTCTAAAATTGTCTGGAAACACTTATCCAGATCTGGTGAAGGTTTTTCTGACTAATATGTGGTATGATGATGATACAATCTACTCCCAAGTGAAAGGAGTGGATATGGCGATAAATGATGAAGTCTGGTTGGTGGTAGCAGGTTTAAGGAATGCTGGTGTTACTGTAGGAAGAGGAAATACCACTGACCTGGGTGAGTTTAACAAAGTTCAGTTATACAAATCATGTCTTAGAAACGAAGATACTGCTACGAGGACTTTTTCTGTGGGAGGTCTGGCTGTTACTCCAAGAATTCTGGCTTACATTGTGATTTGGCTACTTACTCCTAGAGGATTCAATCATGTTGTGCTAACAGAGGAAGACTTGATCTTGATGTACTGCTTGATGAGCATAACCAAGGTGAACTGGGTTAATGTCATCAAGGAGCACATTTTCAAGATTAATAAGAAACCATGGTGTCGTATCCCCTATGTTGTTCTGATTTCCAATTTCATTAAGTACTATGAAATTGATGTTGAAGAAGAAGTGGTAGAAGAAGTGAAAGCTTTGAATGAAATCTCTACTCCAACCCTAAACAAGATAGGACTGAAAAAGGTGAACAATTGTCATTGGGTTTACAAGGCTAATGGAGATAGTGCTTATCAAGAGGAAGATGGAGTTGGTACAAGTGCTGCTAATGCTGATGCTCCTGCTGGAGATGGAATATCTTCTGAACAATTTGCTTACATGGCTGATATTCCTCTAACACAAGGAGAAGAAACCTTTTCAAGGTTTGAACAGATGATGATCAATCAGTTGCACACTATCGAAAATGATCATAGGAGTCACCACCAATTATGTGAAACACGTTTTTAGAACATCTAGGACCAAGTGGAAGACATCCAGTCCAAGATTGGAATGATGTTCTATGGACCAGACAACTAGGGCAATTCATGTATATCTTGTTGTCTCTTCTCTTCCATTTGATGAATTCAATGGGAGAGAAGTATGTGCATGTGTTGTTGTTGCTTTAGGATGTCTAGGATGGTGTCTTTTTTATGGTGTTGTGTGTTGATTTTTTGCTGCTTATGTTATTTCCCTGCTGCTGATGTACTTCTGCTGGTTTAACCAACTTTGATGCTCTTAGAATTAAGTTGTTATTTTTAATCAGTTTTTAATAATTTTGGTTATGATGGTTGGCTTGTAATGTGAAATCCATAATATCAATGAAATTTTGTTTGAGCACTCGTTTTTTAATATTGTTTTTATAATTTGAAGGAGTATCAAACTATGGGGGAGCATTTACAAGCTACTGGTTAAACTAGTTTGGAAATCTGGCGAAAAACAATTAACTGTTTTTCAATTCAATCAGTTTATTTTTACTCTGAACCTGCTATGCTTACAAATTCTAATAAACTATTTTAGAGTGATGCAGTTTGTACAGGTTTAGATGGTGCAACTCAACACACACTTGATTGTCTTCATCAAATTAGGGGAGATTGTTAGCACCGAGATTGCTAAGTTATTTGATGAAGACAACAATATGATGAAGTCATCATGGATCAAAGATTGCAAAGTGGATTGCTTGAAGCCATCATAGAGCTTGATGGGAATTTTGGTCTAGGACTTAGATTGGGTGTGTGTGAGTGTGGTTTTGGTTCAAAACCATGTTGCATGATTCCTTCACTTGAGAAGAGCTCAAAAGATTCATAATGATTAAAAGAGACCTAAAGTGGTTAAATGATTTTGAAAAACCACTTCGAGATTAAAATCAGTAAATTGTTTTTCAAAACTGAATTTGCTGGATTTTTATGTGTTACAGAAAAACAATCAATTGAATGATTATAACAATTGATTGAATTTTTTGTCTGTCATAAACCAGTTTTCTATATAAGGGTGGTGCGCGATTTGAAACATATGTAAAATACATTTGATTGATCAATTTGAGATTTTCTAAAAGAGAAAAAACGCCTTTACGGTGAGAACAAGATTTTAAATTGATTTTCGATTAACAAAACATCAAGAACTTGAATCTTGGAGCTTTGCCTTGAGTGGGTTTCGTACAAACTGGTTATGCACCTAAGCTAAGTCTTTGGCACTGTTCTTCATCCGTTTGTAATTTGTTGTGTGTAGAAGTATTGTTGTTTTGATACTCAATTGTTATCTCTTGTATTGTGAGCGGTTTGGTTGCAAATTACAACGGGATTTTGATTTTTAATTGTGGTTTTGTTATCCATATTACATAGGGTGTGTATGTGGGTTTGTGCAGTAGTTTTCTGCATTGTTTTCACAACTGCTATGGGGTGAAGTAGGTTGTGTGTCGCACGGTACAATGTTAACTTGTTGGGAGCAAGGGTATTGTGTGCTGCGGGGTGCAGTGTTGACTTGCTGGGAGCAAGGGTATTGTATGCTATGGGGTGTAGTGTTGTCTTGCGGGGAGCAAGATTGTTTGTATTGTACTGAACTGATCTTGGTGATCATTTTAGTGGAACTCTTTGCTTGTTACCAAAGGACTAGACGTAACCCTTGAGAAAGGGTGAACCAGTATAAACCTTGGTGTTCTTGATCTTTCTTTCTCTCTTCTTGAACGCTTTATATTGCTTGCTGTCGCACGCTCATTTAATCACTCATCGCGCTCAGTTGATTGCTCATTCTGTTGGTGTTATATTTTGTTCTCTGGAATTGGTTTTATATATGTTCAGTTGACTGTATTTGTTCGTGTCTATTTGAGTATTTCCAGTTAACTGTGATTATTGTATTATTGTCGCAATTATGGAAAACTTGTTTTCTTGAAATTTTTGTTACTCTGGTTTAGTATATTATCCTGATTGCCTTTATGTGCTTTTGATATTCAGTGAATTGTTTCTATTATTTATCTGATTGTTACTAGATTATTCCTAATTGTGTTTTATATTCAATTTACTGTTGATCAGTGTGTTCTTGTCTATATTGGTTGTGTTTTTTAATTGATTGATTCTTTTCTGATTTGTGTTTCACTCTGATTTCAGTATATGGTTTCCAATTTTACTTAATTGATTTTTGGTTCTAGTTTACTACTTCCACATTTGATTTGGTTATGTTATTATTGTATCCAGTTCTATGTGTATTCAGTTGGTTGATTGTGACATAGAGTACATTGATTTTTGTTGTGTACTTCAGAATAACACTTTTGATGGTTTCAATTCAGAACTTTCATTCTATTCTTAAATACTTTCCTTCTTTTGCGAAAATTTTTGAAAGTTCAATTCACCCCCCTCTTGAACTTGGCCTAAGCTGATTTTTCATAGATAATTTAATTAAATTAAAAATATTTAAGAACTTAGAAGTAATCTATATTTAGTTGAATAATATTTTATACAAATGAATTTAATTTTATATTGAATATTATTTAAGTTTGTTACAAATTTGTTATAGGTTTCGGTTATTATATAGGTTTTTTTATCATATGTGTGAGAATCTTTTTTATAAGGTATTTATGAGTTATAATTTACATCCACAATTTGTTGTATAATGTCGTAATTAACGAAAATGATTTATTAAGGTTTTCTATGTGAAAAGACATTTTTCACATGGACAACGATAAGAAGTGGTATGTATTTTTGAAAGAGACAAACATGAGTATCAATGATGGTGTGTACATGAAAATTATTTAACACTTAGAAGAATAATTAAAATTTCAAACTGAAGTGGCTGCCATGACGATTCATTTATTTATGTCAACGATTGAGGAAAACTGGGTATGTAAAGGAAGCATTTCGATCAACAGTGGAGGAACAAGTAGCAAAAGTTCTTAACATCATTGGACATAATGTGAAGAACCAAACTATTTTTTTTTCATAGGTCTGATTAAATAGTTTGTTGACATTTTCATAATGTATTAAACACAATATTGATGTTGGGGGAAGAATTCCTAAAGCAACCTTCTGGAAGCGAGGTTCAACCTGATATCTTTAACAACAACAAATTTTACCCATACTTTAAGGTACCAATGTATTATGAATATATCATTATATAACTTTAATAGGTTGTTAAATTAAATCTTATTATTCATATTAGGATTGCTTAGGCACTATATATGGTACTTATGTATATGTCAAAGTCTCTCAATCAGATGCATATTGTTTTCGTGGAAGAAAAGATTGGACAACACAAAATGTATTTGCAGCTTATGATTTCGACATGAAATTCACATATGTTCTAGCTAAGTGGAAAGGAACAACATCTGATTCGAGGATTTTGAAGGATGCACTTATACGAAAGGATCCGTTGGTGATACCTGAAGGTGAGTTAGAGGTCATTTAGCCAACTATATGTAAGCTATATATTTTTGTCTCTTATCTGATATGATAGACGAGACATGTCTGGGCAATTGGGTGGATGGAAGTTGGACCACCGAAGCTTATAATAACGTTGTCACAGCTCTTCGCCAGTTAGGGTGGGTAGGGATAACAAAAAATAATGTCAAGAATAAACAAAAGACTTTGAAAGACATATGGCGCGACGTCCATATTTTTTTAGTGGACTTAGTGGAGTTTCCTGGAATGAATCCACAAAAGTATTTGATGTCAAGGATGAAGTTTGGGTTGGCCTAATTAAGGTAAACATGGAACCTTTAACAATTTACATTATCAATCCTCAATTGACATTTAAGCTGAAGTATTGTACTTGAAAATGTTTATTCCAGGTAAAGCCTAGGGTGGTTAAGTGGAGGGTTAAACCTATTAGGCACTATGGCCTAATGAAGGAACTATGGGCAGTTGATCGAGCCATTGGCCAAGAAGTTGGCACAACTCGTCAAGTTAGGCGACGTATTGAGTCACAATCTTTTAACATGGACTTGAACAAAAACCATATGGAATACGTGCCAGAGCCACCCACATTTCATCAGGAGACTGAGGAAGCTTTTCCATCACCACCACTGGTGGATTCTTACAGTCCAGCTCCCACTCATTCGACACCATCTTCACCTTTTGCCGAAAACTCATCATCAAGGGGATAAAAAAGAAAAGCCCCCATGGTGAACTTGATGGATGCTCAATTTCAGACGTTGACGACTAACCTAAAAGAAGTCACTGAAGCCATCAACTTCGGTTATTCAAATATAAAGGAATTGTCGACAATTTCACGTGAACACAATATAATATTTCGTGAACATGTGCACAACACGCGTCGTAAATCATTCTACCAGTACACCGAAAGTGATATCTGAGACATGTTAGTTGAACTCAGCATACTGATGATGCAATTATGGAATAATGTTACAAATACTTGTGCAGTAACCCGGCTTTGGTAAAGCGTCTGTTTGACATGCCCCAAACCGTCGTCTGACAAAGTTAATGAGTATTATGATTGGGGGCTCCTTTCGATTGATGTTGAATGTCCTATTTTAATTGTAATATGAAAACTTTAAATCACATGGTAAGTTATAATCTTCTTTGTGTTGAACATTATCATTTGTAATGTTATTAACTACTAAATGTTATGTATTTATATTGCATAATGATTTAGGTTGTTACTCGCATTGTTTCATATGTACACAAATTACTTAAATGTGTTTGACCTAAAAAGTTTTATGTTCTACTTGTATAGTTATGGCTTCGTCTTCTGGAATCAAACGACACATAGCTGTCAGGACACGTGGAGGGAAATTCCGACTTGATGATGATGTTGCTCCTGGTTTTGAGATGGATGGCGTTGAGGACTTGCTAAACTAGACACATTTTATTAGTGAACGCGACCAGATGATTCAATATGCGACTCATTTATACGGGAGGAAAATTCAGCCACCAAAGGTGATGAATTTGCTGTGGTTTAGAAAAGAAGGGTTTCAATTTCAAAATCATATCCTATTTCAGCATTTGCAAACATTTTTCACGCTACAAGATGCTTATTATGATGGCTTGATGAAGATTTTCTATTTGAACCTCAAAATGACAGTAGAAGGTAACCTCTAGAGTGAGGTTCGTAACAAAAAAATAATTATTGCACCTTCTAATTAGATGCCTTTGGCTCACCTCCAGTACAAAGGCCTGGAAGTCTCATATCAAAACATCCCTGCCCACCTTAACTACGATTGTGAATTAGAATTAAATTCAATGCTTAGACCTGAGTTCTAGGTCAGGGTCTCAGGAATGTAGGTAGCTTGACTATTGGTGATAGGTTACTTCACTACACTTACGTCCATATATTGAGACTGCGGTCAAGAAATTTTGCTCAATTGCTGCAAAAAGACATTTTTATGTTATGGGTCATAAAAAATAATATATTGATTAATTGGCCTCATTACATTATGCAACACATGGTCAAATGCAAGGATAATAATATGGCTCTTTCGTATGCCATGCTCATTTCACGCATCTTCAATGTCTTCAGCATTGACTTATCCCGTGAAACATGTGTGCACCTGGATTGGACAAATTACTTTGGCAAAAAAATTACACAAACTAAATATGTTTCGTGTCAATGGTATGTGGCAATATGGGACGGTTGATGATGATGATGGTGATGACGAAGATGGTGAAGAGTCACCACAAGCGAACGACTATGTTCAACAACGTGCACCTCAAGGACTAGTCCCCTCAATCCTTCACCATGGTCAGATGTTTAGTTTTCAAGAGTTGCAAGAAGGATTAAATAGCTTGAGGATTCATATCGATCAAGGATTGGATAATTTGAATATGCACATGGATACTAGGTTGGATCATTTGCAAACACATATGGACACCAAATTGGATCATTTCTAGACTCATATGGACACTATTCTTAATCATTTACAGATGCACATGGACATTTGATTTGAGAGATTGGAACAGAGAATGGACAAGGTGCAGAACCAAATTGAATGACTTTCGCAATAACATGTTATGATATTTTTATAAATGTGTCCATTTAATATTAGATATATTATTATTTTAATATTATTAAGTACTTTTATCTAATCATGTTATATTTATTTATTTTATGAAATTTAGAACTTCGTTCATATCGTTTAAAATAATATGTTTTCCTATTTATTTTTACAATACAATTTTAAAAAATTTGCATATACCAACAATCTCTAAAAATTATAATTTTTATATCAAACTCACTTGATGAACCATATTGCAAATAATTTTATTGTAAAGTACAATATAGATATAATTTATTTTTACAATGTAATTTTAAAAAAATTTCATCTATCAACAAAATTTGAAAATTATAATTTTTATATCACTTGAGGAACTGTATCGAAAATAATTTTCTTGTAACACAAAAATACTATATACATATAATTAATTAAATTTTATTTCAAATTCATTTTTACCACTTAGACAAACTTATAATCTACAAATTAAAAAAAATATTTCATCAATGAAACCAAACAAATTACATAAATTTCATTAATTAATTTTAGCTCAAAGAGCAAAATGTAATTGCATATTTTCATCAATAATAAGAAAAAAACAACTCAATTACTCTAAACAAATTAATCATATTTTATTTGAAATTATTTTTAAACTCAAGGGTAAATTTGTAATCTTACCATTTTATTCATTTATAAATATTAAAATATCTATCACACCTATCACATTACTTACAAACTTTCTATTTAAATCTTATTATCTTTGCCTCAATCCAAACAACCCAACTTTCTACACACTTTCATCTCGAATCAACTCAAATACACTCCCTCTAATCCATTCCCCAATCCAAACAAACCCTTAGAGATTAGGTTGTGCATGTGTTGGGATATTCTTTAAAGCATGTGAGGTTGATCTTTGAAACATGTATGCAATCTTCTTATGAATCCAAAGTGCCATTGGAGTCATCTACTAAGATCATGATGATTTAACTTTATGAATTTGTTGCTTCTTCATGAGTCACTTGACAACTTTTCATAGATTTTTCTATGCTTCTTTTGTAAGTTGTATTGTCTTGGGTTGTTTGACGATTATTCATAAGTCATTTAGTGAACACTATGTTTGTTTTCTACTTGAAGCAACTTAAATAATTTACATTTGACAAACATGTTAGGTATTCAAAAATTTGGTATTATTTATTATTATCAATACCTTGTGACTTGTCAAATATCATGCACACTTTCGTCTAATTGTCTCTGCCTTAACAAAACCATGTTTCTTGTAACAAACTATTAAAAAAAATGATCAACAAACCACAAGTTATTTTGGTTAGGTTCTTACAACAAAATGTTAAAAAATAAATCTTAGTATCAAATCATGATAAACACAATCTAATAATTATAGATGGAAATGTTTTGTCTGACGACAACAGAGGCAAAACACCTTGTGTACATACCTGCATTTGATACTCTTATATTTGAGATAGATGATAAGATATGTGTTTTGGAAACTTACATTGTACTAGTTTTAACTTATAAATGCTTTTACTATCATGCCCATAAAAATATAAAACTCACATATAAAGTATTCTCCTTATAAAGCGAGATTAAGATATATTAGATGAAACTAAAATCATGTTAATTATTCATCAGATTTGTTCCTATAAGACATAAGGTTCTATCTTTGTCACAAATTTGTAAAGTAGTTGTAAGATTAACCATTGGATAGATGGTTCCATCTGAACGTTGTTTGTCAGATGATAGAATTTGGCTTTCAAAAATTTTCTTCCTGAGATGATTACCGTATTGTTTTTTTTGTTAACATCATGTCTTTCTCAATTTTAGGTGTTGAGTAAGAATTGAAATTTCACAATCTATTTGTTTAAAGAGTCTAATTCATAAAGCACATATTTATACATATATATTTTTTATAAGATACATATTTATAGTTGCATACATACATACATACATACATACATACATACATACATACATACATACATACATACATACATACATACATACATACATACATACATACATACATACATACATAGTTGGATCTTTTCCTCTAGTTGAAGTTAGGTCCTCCACTCTTTACAAGATGAGCTTTAATACCAACGGTGAAAAATAGGAAAAACACAAGAAAAGAGGCTTGAATTGTGTTTTAAAATTTTTTGACAGATTTTTCATAAGTATCGTATGAAAGAGCAGTCATATGATAGGTTTGTATTGGTCAGATGAACTAACAAAGATTTTCGCAAACTAAGTTCAAAAACGTCTTCTTCTTATGTTAGTGCAATGATTATAACATGAAATATGCCAAGGCAAGGAAGGGAAAAATTACTTAAGATGTTTTTACACTGGTTCATCTATTAACACAAACTATGTATTGTACTCAAACAACTGTTTGAGTTCCACTAGAAGACTAATGTTGTAATATACAAACGAGTATTGACATGAGTATTATTTGGCTAAAACAAAGAAATTGTCTGGGCTATGATCAAAAGATCACGAGGTTGCTCATTAAAGATCAGTTGCGTCTTTCGATGTTTATAAGATTAAAACAATCTCTTCTAGTTTGCTAAATAAACACAACAAATTTTAGAAAGTTATTTTAGGGCACAAATACATTTTAACAATAATTCAATACTTTTGCAATTCAAACTCGTTTATTTTTCTTCTTGATGAAAGACTTTATATAAGTGTTGAAGTAAAAGCCATTTCAAATGCTTTTCTGACCATTGAGCAGCTTCATACTCACTTGAACATCTTTCTTGGGTTTGATGAACTTGGATGATGCATTAAATGCATTACATGCACGCGTTGAACGCTCTTCTCTTCTTTAATAAACATCTTAATAGTTTGATGTACTTATCTCTTCTTGGATAGAGTGTCTTTACTTGCACTTGTGAAAAGCACAAAATCCTAGGAAATAGATAAACTTTTCCATGTTGACAAAGCAAACACTTGGGAGTTTTTGAAGTAAAGCACTTTTAACTCATGTTCCGAGAGATCATTGACATGTTGTAAGATTTTCCAGATCTTATCGGTCATATGTAAGAAATGGACATTTTCTATATAGATATTTGTAAAATACCATGTAAGCTTAAGACTATGCACATATTGTCAGAGCATCACAATACTTATCGGACGTAAAAGCAATATTGCACAGTGTTGCATCATCTGACAGATAAAATAATTATGTCTTGCATGATCTGTTATTTGAACAAACACTTGTGTCTTATAAATAAAACATAATTATGTTTTATACTTTTTTTTTAACACTTAATTAAAATCATGGATACCAAACTTTTTTATAACTTTATTCTACCTCCTTTTCACGACTCCCATATGAATAGATTTGTCGCAAAAATACCCAATGGAGGGGAATATTGGAACTAGTTACATTAATTAATGCGTCTTTCACTACAAGATTGGGGTTTTCAAGAACACGACCACTAAGGATTTGTTATTCTTGTTGCTCAACATAAACACCTTAGAATGAGTTCTACATGAACATTGTGGTAGGTAAGAACATATCAAAATGTACCTAAAGCTTTGAAGTTCATCCAAAATTATATGTAAATTTAAAGAAGTCAATTACGAAAATATCACCTTGCTTGATAGACGAGGGGTGTTGTAAATTAGAGATGCACAATAAATCTCCATATGTAACTTGACTTGAGATAAATCAGAGATACATAATAAATCTCCATATAGTAACTTGACTTGAGATATTTTCAAATGTCAATAACTTTATCCATCTAAAGGATGCTTTCCTTGATTGAAACTAAAATGCAATGAACAATCCAATAAACTACAATATTATTGCATCTTCTCCATACAACATGAAAAATATTCATTTGCAAAGGTTATTTGGAAATTCCCTGATCAAACTCAAGTTTGTTTTAAGGGTGCAAAAATGTCATCCTTAATTGATTTTATGAATTATGATTTGATGCCTAGAAGTACTGAAGCAAGAGCAAGTATAGGATTCTCCCTTTTATTTTAGGACTCTCACTGAAATGTGAGTAATAAAACTATTTATACTCAATATGTCAACAAATGAAATCATCTTTTTGGAAAGAGATATATTTAAAAAAACTTTTTAAAGTAAGAACTCTAATACCATAATAAGTTATATACTCAACATATCTAAATTAAAAAAAAAAGTTCAAGAAAACCTTACAAAATAAGAATTCTAATATCATAAACTTCTGACTAAAAAAGATTAGTATGTTTTTATCCAAAACATTAGATGATTTTTTTCTCTTATGGATGTTTTTATTTAAATTAATTTCTTGCCTTTAAGGCTTAGGTACTTCTCCTTATTTAGTCATGGTTATGTCTATATTTGATATATTATTTGTAATTACTACCAAATTATTTAGGAGATTTTGTCTTAATTTGATTTCCTTTTAAATGCTTTTGCAAAATAATAAGGATTTAAACATTAAGTGATTGAAGGAAATATTTGATACGTTATACGAAAATACATTAAAAAATATTATATATTATGCTAACTGGAATTACTCGAATTCAAATACTTTATGTACGTTCTATCTTTTACCGAGATAATTTTTCAATATATCTTTTTGATAGTAGACCGAGGCGTATTTTTCCCAGAGACTAAGCAAGAAAAAGAAAAAACGCGGAGAAAAAAAATAGGATAAAACCTTTTGATATTATTGATGAATAACAACTTACTTTCAAATGGAGAATTGTATGATTACATAGAAGATGGAAAATAACGAATATAACATATTTCTGCTATTATGCCTTGAGCTATAAATACAGTAGCAGAAGCTCCATTATAGGAGGAGTGACTGAGCTTGGTTTGGCCTATCGGTAGAACCATATATATACAATTTTATTCATACTTATCCCATTTATGTTATAAACCAACTCTACCTTCTATGCTTACTTCTCCCCTTTCCCTGCGTCCCTTCTTCTTCCTATGCCCCAAGTCCTATTCTTTTCCACGTAAATGCAAATTCTCAAATCCAATTTTTCCCAAACCCTTTTCCAACCATCACAAGGTGATACTAAATCCGAAGCTACTTGGTTATCCTCACCGTTTTTGTGCTGAAAAAATTGTTTTTTTTTTTTCTCTTTTTTCTGTGCAGTTACTGTGTCAAAATTTGAGTTTTGCTGCTTTCAGCAACACTGCACTGAGCTATAATTACAGCAGTGACGACGGGGATGCAAATGGAATTGATTTCTTGCACCTCATGGAAGAGCGTGGGGTTCGTGCGAATTCCCAGACTTATTTGTCGCTTTTGGAAGGGTGTTTGAGTTCTGGGTCGTTTTCGGATGGTTGGAAGCTTCATGCGAAGATTCTGAAGATGGGTTTTTGTGCAGAAGTGGTTTTGTGCGAACATCTTATGGATTTGTACATTGCGCTTGGTGATTTGGATGGCACAATCAAGATGTTTGATGAAATGCCTGTTAGACCCTTGTCTTGTTGGAATAAGGTTCTGTATTGGTTTGTTGCTGGGAAGATGACGGGTCATGTTCTTGGTTTGTTTAGGCGAATGGTGAGAGAAAATGTGAAGCCTAATGAGAGAACTTATGGTGCGGTTTTGAGGAGTTGTGGAGGTGGTGATGTTCCTTTCTACTACGTGGAACAGATACATGCAAGGACTATATCTCATGGTTTTGAAAATAGTTTGTCGGTATCTAATCCTCTGATGGATTTATATTTTAAAAATGGGTTTTTGAATTCGGCTAAGAAGGTTTTTGACAGTTTACAGAAGAGGGACAGTGTTTCGTGGGTAGCTATGATATCTGGTTTATCGCAAAGTGGGTGTGAAGAAGAGGCGGTTCTTCGATTTTGTCAGATGCACTCATTGGGAGTCTATCCTACCCCTTACATATTTTCAAGTGTTCTGAGCGCCTGTACTAAAATAGAGCTATTTAAGCTTGGAGAGCAGCTCCATGGCCTTGTTCTCAAGCAGGGCTTCTCTTCTGAAACCTATGTTTGCAATGCCCTTGTGACATTATACTCACGTTTGGGGAACTTCATATCTGCTGAGCAAGTTTTTAATGCAATGTCGCAGAGGGATGAAGTTTCATATAATTCACTCATTTCAGGTTTAGCTCAACAAGGATATAGTGACAGAGCTTTAGGTTTGTTTAAGAAAATGCGGCTTGATTGCCTAAAGCCTGACTGTGTTACAGTTGCAAGTCTTTTGAGTGCCAGTTCATCTTGCGGGGCTCTTCTGGTAGGAAAGCAATTTCACTCGTATGCTATAAAGGCTGGGATGTCTTCAGATATTATCTTGGAAGGCTCACTGCTTGATCTTTATGTAAAATGCTCGGATGTAAAAACTGCCCACGAATTTTTCCTTTCAACTGAAACTGAAAACGTGGTGTTGTGGAATGTGATGCTCGTGGCTTATGGCCAGATAGACGATCTAAATGAATCATTTAAAATATTTACACAGATGCAGATGGAAGGTATTGTACCAAACGAATTCACCTATCCAAGTATTTTGAGAACTTGTTCTTCTTTGAAGGCTCTTGATCTAGGAGAACAAATTCATACTCAAGTCCTGAAAACTGGCTTTCAATTCAATGTGTATGTCTCCAGTGTGCTTATTGATATGTATGCTAAACTTGGAAGTTTGTATACAGCGCTGAAAATTCTTAGAAGATTAAAAGAAAAAGATGTTGTTTCCTGGACAGCCATGATTGCTGGGTATGCGCAGCATGAAAAGTTTGTTGAGGCTCTTAACCTCTTTAAAGAAATGCAAGATGAAGGGATACAATCTGATAATATAGGATTTGCAAGTGCAATTAGTGCATGTGCAGGTATCTTTGCACTTAATCAAGGAGAGCAAATTCATGCTCAAGCATGTGTCTGCGGTTATTCAGATGATATTTCAGTTGGTAATGCACTTGTTGGTCTATATGCTAGGTGTGGGAAAGTACGACAAGCATACTTTGCTTTTAATAAAATATTTGCTAAAGATAATATATCATGGAACTCATTGATATCTGGTTTTGCACAAAGTGGACATTATGAGGAGGCACTGAGTGTATTTTCTCAAATGAATAAAGCTGCACTAGAAATGAATCCATTCACATTTGGCCCTGCAGTTAGTGCTGCTGCGAATGTTGCTAACATTAAACTTGGGAAGCAGATTCATGCCATGATTTTAAAAACTGGCTATGATTCAGAAACTGAAGTCTCTAATGTTTTGATCACACTATATGCAAAATGTGGTACCATTGAAGATGCTAAAAGACAGTTTTTTGAAATGCCCGAGAAAAATGAGGTTTCTTGGAATGCCATGCTTACTGGTTATTCTCAACATGGTCATGGATTTGAAGCATTAAGCCTTTTTGAGGATATGAAGCAGCTTGATGTATTGCCAAATCATGTAACCTTCGTGGGAGTCTTATCAGCATGTAGTCATGTGGGTTTGGTTGATGAGGGAATTAGCTATTTTCAATCAATGAGTGAAGTTCATGGTTTGGTGCCAAAACCTGAACATTATGCATGTGTTGTAGATCTTCTTGGGCGGTCTGGTCTTTTAAGCCGTGCAAGGAGATTTGTTGAGGAGATGCCAATTCAACCGGATGCAATGGTGTGGAGGACCCTTCTAAGTGCTTGTATTCTTCATAAGAATATTGATATTGGAGAGCTTGCGGCAAGTCATCTTCTGGAACTGGAACCTGAAGATTCAGCAACCTATGTTCTACTTTCAAATATGTATGCAGTGACTGGGAAATGGGGTTGTAGGGATCGGACAAGGCAAATGATGAAAGATAGAGGTGTGAAAAAAGAGCCTGGTCGTAGCTGGATAGAGGTTAATAATTCAGTTCATGCATTTTTTGCTGGTGATCAGAAACACCCTCATGTTGATAAGATATATGAATATCTAAGTGATTTGAGTGAAAAGGCAGCTGAAAAGGGCTACATTCCACAGACCAATAGCCTTTTGAATGATGTAGAACGACGTCAAAAGGGCCCAACACAAATTATTCACAGTGAAAAACTGGCAATTGCTTTTGGATTGCTTAGTTTGTCTAGCTCTAGTCCTATCCATGTTTTCAAAAACCTACGTGTTTGTGGTGATTGCCATAATTGGATTAAGTATGTCTCTAAGATTTCAAATCGAGTGATTGTAGTGAGAGATTCATATCGCTTTCATCATTTTAGGGATGGTATTTGTTCATGTAAAGATTACTGGTAAGATGGCAGAAGATTCACTAAAATGAAAGAGTCCACCTAGAATTGCAGGAGAGAACAAAATTTATGACAAGTGTTGCAGAATATTTTTCACGGTCACCTATGTCATTGGTAAGAACTCTAACATGAAATATTTGGATAGATATTAGGAGAAGAAAAAGTGACTTCATACTTTTACAATAATGTTCTTCAATTTCTACACCTTTACTTCATCTGAATCAGATTCTTGAGTACCTTGGTATGTCTTGTATTGAATCAACACTATATTAGTTACACTATATTAGTTATCTTTTTCAGTATGTAATGAAACCATGTTTCTGTATCCTCCTTTTCAGGTGAACAATATTAGCTGCAGTGAGCTTTTCACTGCATGAATTTTTTTTGACCCATTTATCATGCTTGGGTGGTTTCGCCCACAATGCTTGAGCTTTCTCTTCCATGAAAATTAATATTCAAAATGGAGGATCATATGACAATATTGGAGGTATTGCTATTGATTCTTCTAGGACACTTAAATGGATCACCAGCTTTTGATTTCTGTGGAAACAATTTGCTGAATATTTCATTTTTGCATAAAAGTGAAAGTGACCTTCAAGAATACAGAGTGGCTAATAATTTAATTTTATATTGGTATCCAGAGGGGGAAGCTAGTGGAAAAACTTGGTTAGAATTTAGAAATGAAGATCGTTTCTTCTTTTCCTTGTGGTTATGTGCTCTATTGAGCCTCAGTCTGAAGTCCATTGACCATTTTACTGCCTGTTTACCAACAATCAAACATAAAATGGCATAATCTTGCCCTCATTTTCATGAAGATCACTTTTGAATGCCAAAAGATTAGTGGCAGGAAGACAGAGTCATTGACAGTGTTAACAGAGTTATTGATGGAGTTGTTAATGAAAAGAACTAAGTGGTTGGATGTTAAATGCTAGAGGACCAAAACAAAACAAATAAAGTGAGAGGACTACATCATTATTATTGTGTAAAACAAAAGGAAACAAAAATAAAAAACCAACCCAGAAAGCCAAGTTGTGAAGATGGAACAACGGCTCTAACTTGAGGTTAAATTATTTAGTTGTTACTTCTTTTATAACAATCTTATAATTATATTCAAATTGTGATTCACTGCATTGTCTGAAATTTGTGTTGGGTTTTCAGTGCAATATTTTTTGCAATGGCTTGTGACTTTGTCTTAAAATTATCCGCAGGTATGTTACGTGAATTTCTGAGAACACTTTCTTTAGAACACTTTATTTAGTAGTGTTCTACGGCATGACCAACCAACTGCCATCATCCTATCATTACACATTATGTAGTCATATCCCTTTTGGGTTCTTTTGAGGCTTTAAAATTTAAATTGTATATGGGCTTGTGATTTTGGAAGGCTACACATATTACCTTTTGCAACACAGGATTTAATATAAGTATCGGTTGGCTGATTTTCAAGATGTATTTAACAAACTAGTACGTACTACTTATAGTGGATCAGTGTTGTGTCATGCATGTTGCAATTATATGCTTCAACATTGAAGCTCTAGTAATTTCATTGAAGTTATTTGTTCTCTCACTTTTTGTTGAGATGTGTTAGAATAGGTAATCTTAAATGGACTTTATTGAAAAGCTGCAATGTGCTTTGTGTTGTATACTTAGTGTCCATATGCGACCTTTCTTATTCTTTTTTCTTTCCTCTCATTCATTGTATCCGAACTTCCAATAAATATGAGGAACCTAAGAGAAGGGAATTAAGCTCTCTAATTCATTTTTTGTTCTTTTATATTCATCTCCAGTTGGCATTAGAAAGGGTCAATCCCGCTCTGCTTATTATTGTCCACCGTCATCCTCCATCGCCCTCCGTTGCTGTTGTACGACAAACACCTAGTCTGTTTTGTCTCATTGAGATACAAAAATTCTTCTGTATTTTATTGTCGTTCGCCGCTGTCTGCCATCATCTGCCACCGTTTGCTGTCGTCAACCATTGGATTTGGTGCGTCTTGTGGAGCAACATCCACCCCTCTTGGTCACGTCCTCTAAATCTTTACCACGCCCTGCACGCGCAACTTTGTGAAAGCCATGTGCCATCTTCCACTCATTGGGGCAATTCCGTGTTTCCTCTACAAGGCTCGCTAGATCTCCTTGTCCCTGTTTTGCCCCCTGTTTCTCCAGTTTCAGCCTTGGTTGAGAGGCTTCTCTCTCCTTTGTCTCTTGGGCTTCGTCTTCTCACTCTCTCTCTCTCATACACTTCCTATACCACTATTGCTGTCTTTTACAGTTGGCACTAGTTGTGGTGGCTAAAATTCTGATTGTTGAAGGATTCATCTTTCAATCGGCCTTCCTTTACTCAAAGTGGGAGAATTGGACACACTTGAAATATCTGCTTCTCCATACATGGTTTTCATAAGACAACAAACATCTTTCAATCTAATAAGGTTGAACCACAATTTACCAATGAGGAATATCTCTGGTCTGTTTTGTAAACTGCATCGCTCTCTCTATGGTCTGTAGCAATCTCCATGTATTTGATTTGGAAAGTTAAACCGCATCGTTCAATCCTTTGGATAGCAACGCAGTGAGGCAGATGATTTTGCTAAGGTATGTAGTGCTTGGTTATGAATACTTGATTCAAGTACATAAAGAACTAAAAATTCTAAGTATTTTCAGCTCTATGATTAAATCGACCTTATATTTGCAATGCTAAAATATAATCATGTTTTTAAGGAATTAGTCTCTAATTGTCAGCTGAGATATCTTAAAAGAAATGTATGATGATACAATACTTGTATATATGTCTTTATTTGTTTTCTCTCATGAGGATTTTTCTATGGTGAGTTAGGTATGGAGAGAATGCAGAAGAGGTGGGACAGTTGGCTGATTGGACATGTCAGAAGTGTCGAGGCTTTTGCAACTACAGCATGTGCCAATGAGTTTCTTTTCATTTTTTTCTATTTGTGTTTTTAGTTGGTATCGTGTCCATGAGTTAATTATGAAATAGAAGTAATGTTTGTAGGAAAAAATGAGGTGAGGAGCCTACAGGTCCCTCATATCTTAAAGCAAATCAATCTGGTTTTAACTCGGTTGCGGAGATGCTTGCTTTTCAAAAGGCTTCAGAAGCTAGTGTGAAAAAAAATATACTATTTTTATATTTGTTTCCTTTCAAGAATAGCCTGTCTCCTTTCCGAAATTTCCTATGATTGACAGATTTGGTTAAAAATAATCTCTTATTTAATTGTGCATATTCATGATAAGATAATGATGATATGAGCGAAAATGTGTTGAATTTCAACTTATGATAAGTTATTGATAAGATGACCTTATGATTGGTGGTTCATGTTCTTTTTTGTAATTTCCCGTAAGAGCTTGAAAGACATCTCTCGAGGAAACTTATGAAGGAATATTTATCAAATGCAAATGATGTCACTAAAGTTTGCAACAAAGATGATGGTTGTCATAATGTCGTTGTCACGTTCGAAGGAGAAATAGCAAGGTTCCCAAATGTTGGTACAAGCTTAGAGATTGAGGAGCAAAATTATTTTGCCCCCTAGCATGGACTTAAAAGAAATATTTGGCATTGGGTTACCAACCAAAGATGTTGATAATGCATTGCAACTTTTAGAATTTTGCAAAGGATTTGGAAAGGTATGGTTTTTCACGTTAACAATTTTTCCTAATGTTTTGTTTGATGAATTGCAATTCATTGTTGCATTGAATAGTTTATTGTCTAAATAAACATAATTGCCAATCCTTTAATGCTATGGAGTGCTATTACAAACGTATTAAATTATATACTCTAAAAGTGGTATTATTGTTACAAACATAATTCTTGTTTAACAGTTACGACGTCGCAGTCATTCACAGTATATTTATCAAGTGTTTCTTCACATCTATTTCTGTGTGTAATTTTAATCAGGCTCTTGATCTCAAGAAAGGAGAAGTTGAAGTCATCTTAGAAGAACTAGTACGTAAACAAAGTATGCAAGGATAAAATACTTTAGAGATTCAATTTCATACCAAAGTGTTGGCCTTGATCCGTAACGATTTAGGAAATTAGTAAGTTATCCCTTACAACTTTTGTTTGATGTTTTACGGGTAATTAATTTTTCTATGACATTCTTGAATTAAAGTTGCATATAGATGACTTTAGCGTAGGTCTCCATCCTTACCTAGTAGGAACGAAAGTAGTTAATGGTTCAAACATCTGAAGGATTTAATTATGGAATATTGTCATATACTAAATTATTCTCCTTTGGATTGGCTTCCAGAAGGCATCGATGGATATTATAAATTGGATTTTTCTAACCAGTTTAAACTGATCATTTTTCTTTGTGACGAAACTTTGAACACTGAGTATATTTCCAGTCCAATTATAATTTTTTTTTTTTGTGTATTCTTCTTTTTCCTTATCACCCTCACCCCTATATCCTTCTCTTTTTGTCTCTTTTTTTTAAATATTTCTTGTCTTAGTATCATTTAAAATAGCTAGAAACTTAATTAATATGTCGAGGAAACTGAGGATTTATATTCAGGAGGAAGATTCAAGGCATGCAAAACAAGTGAAAGAAGCAAAACTTAAGGTTGTTACTACAAAGGAGAAGGTAATAGAAAGATATTATGCTCTTGGTGGGTGGATTATGCTCGCTATTACATTGTGCTCACAGTAATTATTTTTGCATGTTATGTATAGTTAAAGTGTCTTAAGCAAAAGGTGTATAAGGAGAATGCAAAAGTTGTTCTTTCAATTTTGTCTCCTTTTCCAATAGATGACTATGATGCTCTTCTTACAAAGATAAGAAGTAAATTTGATTTGATGATTGTCTCCTTTTCCAATAGATGAGTATGATGCTCTTCTTACAAAGATAAGAAGTAAATTTGATTTGATGAAGCGCACATAGGGATGCTCAAGTTGGAGGGAATAATTCTAAAAGGTGTGTCGTGGTTACTCATGAATTATGCGTCATGTATGTTATCTTTCCTAAAGATTGGGTAGATATTGTTGCTTTATATTTTGTATGATAAATGCTTTTGCAATTGAAAGATTGGTATTTGTTCATCTAATGTTGAAGAGAAAAGTGATTCTAATACTACAAAATCAAGCCTAGGTTTTTGAACAATAAGGTAATGCATTTTAGAAATTGAAAAGTTACATAGGTTGATATGTTGTTATGTTACAAGGTAACTCTCAAAATCCATTCACATAAGAGAATGTGGAAATTATACAAAAGTAAGAAATTTGTTTAATGGTATTAATGGTGATGATGTGTTTACTCTTTCTTTTTCAGTTTGTGCCTTTGCACTAGTAGAAAAATGACATTTCACGGTAGGGTATCACCGCGGTTAACAGAGAACCACATTGAAAAGAAGCGCGATGACATTTTTGAAATTAAGTGCAATGATACCACCGCGGTTGTTTCCAAAACTGCGGTGGTAGGCACACAAATATTAGAAAAAATTGTTGCAGGGAGATATCACTGCGGTTGTTTCCAGAACCGCAGTGGTAGGCACAAAAATAATTTGTCTATTTAGGGTTCAGGATAACCGTAAGGAAGAAAGCGGTGGTAGGCACAACAATCGAAGAAAGTTGCTAAGGAATAAGAGAAACGTAACCTCCTCTTCCTCTTCCGCTAGCCTCTCCTCTTCCGCTCCCTTCACCACTCCCCCTTCCTTCTTCTCCGCCTTCTTCGTTCTCCTCCTCTTTCACATTCTCCTCATACTCTTAACCTTGTCCTACCTCATGGTCGTACTCAATGATCCTAGTTCCGTCCCTCACAACTGGAGACACCACCAACAACTTCGCTCCAGTTTCGATTTGGATACAACACCCCTAACGCCCTCTCCCGCCTATTGCTCTCGATGCCAAAATGGCAAGTTGCTGTGCTACCACCATTGCTCTATTTGCAAGCAACTTTCTCACTTTCAAACTCTCTTCCTCCTTCTATTATTCACCATCGCCACACCATTTTCTCCTCTCTTTAGGCCAAAGGTGTGTTTTGAAGATGGATCATCATTGTATTTGGGTTGTCAAGTGTGTTGGGGCACGTAACTACAAGTATTTTCTCTTATTTTTGGTAAATTTGTTTCTCTTATTCCTTTGATTTGATGTGAGTTTCTCGTTTCTCATTTTTTTATGGGAAGCAGATTAATTTTTTCTTGATTTTTGAATTTTTATGTATATTTTTATTATTTGGCTGGATGATTATTGAACAAGTGATTTGATACTAATTTAATTTAATGTTCAGGAAAAAGCTCCCTTCATTGCTAGGGTTGAGAAGAAGAAAGAAGAGTACGAGAAGAGTATCTCAGCCTATAATTGGGGCAGCAGTGAATAGCTGTTGTTATTTAAAAAAAAAATTGACTTTACTACCGCGGTTGTAGTAAGAACCGTAGTGGTATGTTATATTTTCAATCGTGGTTATACAAGTGCAATGATATCTCTAGTACTTTTTCAAGCGATTCGGTCTATCGCGGTTCCAGAGCCATGGTTGTAAGTCTTGTATAATTTTTACTAGTGTTGTTTTTTGATGTTATGGTACATTTGAATGATTAAATCATGAAACAAAGACAAGCACAAATTAACCAAGAGTAAACACATCATCGTCATTGTCATCATTGTACCATCAACCAAATTTCTCAACTTCACATAATTTCCACATTCTACATTTAGTTTCTTTTTCTATGTCCAACACATATCAATATATCAAAGATAAACATAAGTAAGAAAGAATTAAAGGGATTTGAAATAACTTTCTACAACAATATTAAAGATTACAAGAATATCTCCTTCAACTTTTTGACAATCAAAAAATTGTTCCAGTGTTCATAATCAAGAATATTCTTCAAGCCTAAACAATACAAACAACATCAATATAACAATTACACATTTCTTATAAATAATATTTGGTGTCAAATAAAGCAAAAACAGCTTAATGTCATGTTTTTAGTTTCAAAGAGAGATTAAGAATTTTGTAAAAAATGACATTATGTACCCAATCAAAAGTGATAAAACAAGTTTTGTCTACTTTTCTATCATAAGAGTGTATGTGCTGATAAACCTCTACAATTTAGTTTTGAGAAAATCATTTTATTTAGAGTCTTTTAAAAGCATAAACGATTATACATTAGCCTGGCGAGTATCAACGCTTCTCTTCTAGAATTGACCTACTTTTAATAACAACATCAACATTAAGATAGGACCCAACCAGGACTCATTTGCATAATTTTGTTACAATGATTGTCTATCCAATAAATTTATTTACTTTGTACCTTTAGTGACATTCCATAAATGCAAAAGAAAAGTCATA
>Ga0099825_1000445_pt1 | contig 43322 bp, 17 predicted proteins | sample SiratroredBW_FD_76838 | JGI IMG/M metagenome (GOLD analysis project Ga0099825, IMG submission 76838) | Root nodule microbial communities of legume samples collected from California, USA - Siratro red BW | ecosystem: Host-associated > Plants > Roots > Nodule | place: USA: California | collected...
AAAAAAAAAAAAAAAAACAACTAGAAACAAGAAAAGTGGTTTTGTGATCTCAAATCTCCCCCACATGACATATTTGAAATCCGATGATGATCTGCACCTACTAAAAGGTTTTTGTGAGGAAGGTGGTGCATGCTTCCCATTCAAGGTCTTACACATATACATATTATATATATATATATATATATATATATATATATATATATAAGTATGTATAGGACCTTCTCCAATTTGATTCTTCAAATGAGGTGGAATTTGGTGCTGCTATCATGGCTCCAGTCAAAGATATGGAATGAATCTAAAGCGTTGGATTCCCTTTGCTGATTGTCAAAACCTTGTGGTGGAGAAATTAGGTTTAGTGACTGATCTTTTTCTATTTCTCCCAATTCTGCAAACAAGCCCTTATCAAGTTGTTGGTAGCTCTTCTTGTAAGGGAGTCCAATATCACTGAATTCTCCATCATCCGTCTCAAGCTGCTTCTCTTCCTGAATACATGCACTGTTATTTACATTATTGCTGTCACTGTTGCTCTCCTCATGCTGCTCTTCCTCGTTCTGGTGACTGGTTTCTGAATTCTTTGAAGCACCAATGTTGTTGCCCTTGAATGAAGGCTGGGATCTAGAAGAACCAGCAAGAGCATTTCTGTGAGTTGGCCATGGATGGTTGTGCTCTGACGTGTAAGTAATGACCAGCAGGTTTGGATCAGTTCTGCTCCTCTCAACTTGTTTTCTGGCAGGACAACCCTTTGAGCTGCTGCATCTATAGTAACCCCTACAGGTGGTAACAAGAGAGAGAGAGAGAGAGAGAAACATAAGAACACAAATGATACTGAGAAAAACCAAGAATTACTGCACCTGCACCAATGACATAATGTTGCCTACCATAGAAAGAAATTGCTTGACGTTAGTACAGTAAATTGCTTGCATTATATAATATTTGCCAAAGAAAGCTTTTGGAATGGGATATATATAACTTTAGCTAGTTGTTTTTTAAACCTAAAACCTTGAGCGAAACACTATGTAAGAAATAGTGAACAAAAATAGACACTAAGAGATACCATACCATACCACATGTGCTTCCTTAATTTCCCTGTCACCCAATAAAAGTGTGATACGTGATTGAGAAATAATGTTAGTTTTATCTGTTGAAGTGTCACTTTTCTTTTGGAGGGATAGGGGTATAATAAAAAAAATAAAAATAAAAATTAACACCTGATTTAGATCTTACTGCAACATTACTATTTGTTTCATTCAGTAGATACAATAGAATTTATAATAATTATTTCGAAAGTACAACTACCACATTTATTAATTGGATAACTAGTGAAAAATAAATTATGCTGATAGCATAAAATCTTTGAACCTTTATAAATATAATATTTAGTCATCAAACATTGTTTTTATGTTTTGGTGAAGGTTCTTGCAAAGAGAAAAATTGTTTATCTTTTATGTAGATATGTATGTTTTGTATATAGGTTGAGCTAATCTTATTATTTTTATTTATATAATTTTTGATTGTTGATTAAAAGAAAAAGTCATGAAGCATTAATATATGATTTTTGATTGTTGATTAAAAGAAAAAGTCATCAAGCATTAATGACAACTTAATTTCAGTAACCAATCATACTTTTAATAGTGATTAAAAAATAATAATATGTTTCACAATAATTTGTGATTAAATGATTGTGTGTAGTCTTGTTTATTTATCTTATAATACTAAAAATATAGAAAAGTATGAAGTGGAAACATTAAAATTACATATATGAATTTAAATTATGTGGGTTTAAGTTTACCAATTAGTTTAATATAAGAGTAAACAAAATATTATTTTCTGCTCTTACATCGGAGAAACTTAAGTGTGACACTTTAAGTGATTATTTATAGTATTTTTGATTAATAAAATCTAAAGTTTTACCAATGTTTCTTTACTGGGCTGATTAACAAAATAAAACTCCAATCTTAACTAACAAAGCATACAAAACCTAAAATTTGGTCACTTTATGTGCTTTCTTTGTTTAAAGAAGTTAGGCAAAATCTTGATTAAAATACGTTATCTCTTTCCGAGAAGGATCACACTATTCCAACTTACCTTGGATATGGAGAACCTTTAATGGGTTTCTGACCATATTTTCTCCAAGCCCACAGATCAGAAGGGACTACCTCACCACTTTGTCTGCTGTTGGGTGCAGCTGGTGCAGGAACACAGATAGACTTCTTTGCGGGGCTCTTCCTGATTACACAACAGTATCATATTATCACTTACATCGTTCTCCTTAAACTTCAACTAAAAACCAATATTTTTATGCACATTTCTGTATAATATCTTGTATAACTTTTTTTAAACTTTCTTGTTTAGAGTTAATTCCACTGAAATAGTGGAAATTTTGTGGTCAAGAAAAGGGATATGGTTTTTATCCGATGATCAAAGGAACAGAACATTTCAGGTGTGTTCCTAAGAAAAAGTAGTTTACGATAAGCTTTCTTGAAAGCTCAGTATGTGACTGCTATGGTGACACCTATCTGGCTAGCTCTACTTTTCAGGTGAATTAACCCTGTTAAAGACATCGATGCACCATGTTTAGTCTTAATCACAATCAACTGTTTCCAACATGAAACTAATTATAATGCTCTTAGTTTTATGGCCAGATGCAGTCAACCAAACATATTTAGAAAATAAGACAAAAGAGTTACCTCCCTCGTGCCAAACCCTACTTTATTACCTCACCATGGTTTCACTGAAATTTAAGTTCCCAAAAAAGACTATGATTAATTCCCTTTTGGAAAATTTAGGATGGCAACATAAAACTAATGGACAAATGTAATTAAACTCAATTCTTGGAAGCAGTTCTCCATTTAATTCAGTACTATAATTTATTATGTAACTAATCAATTAACTAATAATACCTCACCTTCTCTTAAGACCTGAATTCCGTGGAGATGAGATCTGCATTTCTTTTGTGTTGCTGTTGCTGTTGCCTTCCGAGGTCTTCACATTAATCATGTTATCACCTAAAACCACACCAGAAGGCTTGAGTGCCCTTGACGAAGCATCCACCACTGGCAAGATGGGTAACTTATCATTGTGGGGAGAGATCTGAATCATGTTTGCCAATATGCTATTACAAGGCCTTCTCATGTCATCATCTTCAAGAATCTTTTGTTTCATAACACAACTATTACTATTACCAGCAACCCCACCACGAAAACAAGTTGCTTCTTCCAATGCCCCTCTAATTTCTGCAGAACTTCTTGTGCTGTTAAAGTAGGCAGAAGAGCCTGCAGGCAATTCAAGCTCGTGTAGAAAGGGATCTCTGGTGTTTGAGAAGGGATCACCAAAGTTGCTGCTATTAAACCCTTCCAAAACAGAAGAGAAGTGATCGAGAGAAAAGGGAACACAAGCTTTAGATGATGAAGTTCCCATGCTGCAACTGCCATATGATGCACCACTGGCACGAATTATGTCACTTAAATCACCTTGGTAGTTGTCCATAATTGGGCCAAGGATGTTGCACATGCTTTCTTTCTCCTTAGTGAAAAGGCTCCAACTTGGAGGAAATTAGCAGTGCCATGTTTTGGAACATGGATTGATTTTAGCCTCTAGTTTGATATATGCAAATCTAAGAATTTTGTTGTGTGTGAGTGTGGGGGTTATAGGTTTTTTTGGATGAAGAGGGTATGAGTGATGAGAGTGAAAACTCTGTGATGAGGAAATGGGATTTATTGTGGCTACTGAGGGGCAAGAAAAAGCAAATGAACAGGTTTCAGAGGATGAAAACTGACTGTTCCTTTCTCTAAATACACACAGAAGAGAATTGAAAAACACAGACGACGCTGACTTTTAACACAACTTCTCTCCAAGCTCTCCCATTCATACGCAACTATTTCATTAAATAAGAACAAAACAAAAAATTGTTGGACTATTAAAATGAATGTTGTTGAGGTGGGATGTAAGAAAAATTATTTTTTACACACGTTAGTTAGGTTATACTGATCACAAATTAATTAATTAGTGTGTGTATTTATTACTCTTGCATCTCCTTTCTATACTTGTTCAAGAATGAAAAATATAATAAATTTTCTTAATTTTAATAAAACAATTGTATAGCTTTTATTCTATTTTATCCAATTCTCTCTATGCATAAATTATTTAAAAGGTATTGTAAGGAATAAGAGTATAATAAAAAAATAGTAAGTATATTATTAAAATTTTAAAAGACGAGTAAACGAAATGCTGTTTTTTTTTTTTCAAATTGGCACAGATAAAATAAATGGAGCGAGTAATTAAAAACGAATCATATATTTCTTTAAATTAAATAAATGTCATACTCAATATATTATTAATTAATAGTTTATTTATCATTAACTATCGATAAAAGTTGGGGAATCTTAAGTGAAGAAGTGGTAGTATAATTTATCTAACACTGTCATCAAAGGTTAAAAAATGTGGGATTCTGTTTTGTTGATATAATTAATTAAGTATTTCTTTATTTCTGTTTTTTTAATCAGTTAATGTAAAATTACAGAATGGTCACCTCTCCAAAACAATAAAAGAGGCGACAAGTAGCCGCATTTATCGGAGAAACGTTTCGCACCGTTCAATTTGACTCCCCGTTTTTTTTTATTTGAACACGTATTTATATGTATATCCATATATTATTACTTAATATCTTTTCCACACAAGATTACTCTCAAAAAAGAGACCATTAGAACAAAAAAGAAAATCAAGATGTTCAAGTTCAACAAAAATATAATTTAATTTAAGAATGAAAAGGGTAGAATGTTACTGAAGAAAAAAAATGCATAACTAAAAACACTTAAATCCTAATATTTACTTTTCTTAAAGACATATTAATGAAAAGAGATTAACTCACACTAATAAAATAGCTGAAAAGTTAAAAAAAATTTAGTGAATCAACCAAGTATGAAGTGTGTCTAAAATGAGATCCATCAAATAATAATTTAGGGTTTTAATATATTTTGAATTCACATTTTTTTTCTTAATTTCTCCATGTGTGTGTGAAAAAACACAGTATTTAAGTAGTTTTGAATATTTATTATCTTTTTCTCAAATAGTTACTTAATTTTTTCATCATATTTCTATATATTTAAATTATCTATCATTAAAGACTTAACGAAGAAGAATAAGAAGCAAAGTTTATATATTTTCTTGACAAGTTAACTAAAGAAAAATCAATTGTACTTATTTATAAGCTTGTTCATTGAGATATAATTTTTACTTAACAATGTTAAAAGAAATTGTTTGTTCTAAAGAAAAGAGTTTGAATAGAGATTTTACTTATTTATAAGCTTGTTCATTGAGACATAATTTTTACTTAACAATGTTAAAAGAAATTGTTTGTTCTAAAGAAAAGAGTTTGAATAGAGTTTTAAAAAGTTTTAGAAAACTTTTGTGATGTAGTCCAATTAGATGTGAAAGGAAATCATGGTGTTACGTAACAATGGTATAGAGAGAACTCAACCAATAGGAAATGTAATAAACAGTTTAGTTTCATATTGATTCATTTTAATGTGAATTATGTTCAATTATCCTTTACAATTTGTTAAAGATTTCACTAATCACAAATTATTACAAGTATTGTTATATGTCATTTTGATTGATAAAATTACACAAAACTTTTCAGGCTATTAGTTAATCTGTTCCTGAGATTATCTGTTTCTACACAATGTCTTTATAGATGAACTACACAAAGTCTCTCCAAATTATACCACAATAAGTTGTTTGTGTAAGATCAAACGCTTACAACTAGATCAAAGGTTGTAGTTGGTAGTTAAGAGACAACTCTTTTTACTTAAGAGCATAACAACCTAATACAATTTGATTGTGACTTTGTTCATGTAACTCCACCACAGGATAATTGATGTCACCTACAATAATCTCTTTCTCATCAATTGTCCTATTGAAAATAAATTTGTGATCTTGACTTTGGTACCAATTGTCCATAATAATTTGACTTTCACTACTACACTCATAGTATTATGGTAAACAACAATTTAACTTTCACTGCTACACTCATAATATTATAGTAAGGACATTTTTTCTCTCTTTTAAAACTTCTTTATTGTTAGGAAAACACTATTTTGATCATATATTCTTGGATGGTTAATGTTAAAGTCATCTTTGTAATGAGTTCTATTTCAATTTTACTATCAAAATATGAATATCTTAAGCTTGAGATTAAAATTAATACTATTGTATTATTATAAAAACATGTTTATGTAATAACAAATATAATTAATATAATCTCATTTTTCTTATATGCATATAAATTTGAGGATGTTGATTTAAATAACAAACTTTCTTTTTCTGTATGAAATTATTCTTGAAACTCTATCTACAAATTCTCGTAAAAAAATTTCAAGATAAACTTCAAAGATATGAAGCCATTCACTTGAGTCATAGCCAAATAAAGTTGCAAAAGATTAAAGCACATGAATGAGAATGATTATTATTGAAATATTTTATTACTAAATTCTTATGATTTTACTTTGAGTTTTATTGGAACTTCCTTATATATTATCTTTATATAGCTTTAAGAATGTTAAAGTTCAAGTTTTTCGATTTATATGTAAATAATTTTAAAAGATATTTTTTTTAATTATTTCATATTTAATTAGTTTTTATGTAATCAAGATATATATCATTTTAATATGATTACTAATATAAAAGAGATTTCTTTTATGTTGGTTTTTAGATAAGAGGTAAACAGATAAAGTCCATTTACATCGAATCTATAACTATATAAAAAATGATTTTGACATTATATTATGTCACTGATAGATATAAAAATAGGTATTTTTAAGTTGAATAAATATTACCCTATGCATATGGCCTTTAAAAAAGGTAATTATTGGGTCAATTTTTATGTCAGATATAGTATAATTTAACATAAAAATTGAAAGTTTTTTTTATTTAAATTTGGTCATTTTGTCTCAAACCCAAACCTTGTATTAAAGAAAAATAATACAAATATACCAATTCTGATCTACAATATAAAATTAAGACAATGGTACTTAAAGTCTCAATGGAATTATAAATTTATAACTTAAATGTAAGGATGACAATGTGGGTTTGTCCACTAGCCTACAAAGAAAGTGTGACGTGGCTGAGTATTTCATTCTGTTTAGGATAGTCTTGCATAACTCGCAGTACAATAACGGGATGGGCAGTTTAACATGCATAACCCACATCAATAAAAATTCATTATATTTCAATGTTATTGAAATGAATTAATAACAATGATATTTTGAAGTGAAGACACGTTGATAATTAATTATCGTAATTTTTTAGTAGCTTAAATAATAATATTACTTTTTATATTTTCTTGTTCACAAAAAAATTAAGTTTGTCATATTTATTTGATATAAATATTAATTTTATGTTTATTTAACTTGTTTAAGTTTAACTTATCTAACAACTTAAGCTCTAACTTTAATCTTCATAAACCACAATAAATATATCGGGTTTAGAGTTGTATAAATCCTAAATCACAATAACTATATACAAAGAGATAACGTTAAGTCACATATCTAGTAAACGATAACCATTAAATTTGATAGAACAACGAAAACATGGTTTGCATTTGGTTGATATGGAATTAGACAAACTAATTAGAAAGAAAAGTATTTATATTAGATTAGGCGAAACCTAAGTTTGAATTTGAATTTATTTTGATATTATAATATTTAAAAATATACATTCACATTATTTTAGGAAATAATGTTTTTAAATTAACTAGAACAATTTAGTGTTGACCTGATCGATAATAATATATTTTTATTTAAAATATTTAATTTAGTGTCGAAATAAAATATATTTTTAATATTAATTTAAATTGTGTTAGTGTGATAAATGTTAATGGCAATAATTTTACTAAAAAGTTTTTCATACAATGTCTTCATTTTTAGCAAAAGATAAAAGAAAAGCAAAAATAGATAAAAAAATTATAATAAAAGAAAGAGAAGAGTGTGCAATAAAAAAAATGAGTGTAGATAAAGAAAATGATTATAAACAAGGAGACAAGTCTGAATGAAAGAGATAAATGTGAGAAGATTTATAAAAAAAATTAAAGAAAACTTATGAATTAAAAAATTTGTCATCTTTAAATACGAATACTTAGATTTAATGTACAAATATTGTTTGTTAGACACATATATTCATAATATAAATCAATGTTAGCTTAACTAATCCTAACTTTAATACATATTAAAAATATAATATATCAATATCTCCTTTATTAGGCAAATTTTCTAAACTGGTGTTTTTTATCTGAAATTTGCAAAATGTTGTATTTTTTTATTTATTTCTGGATATGGGTAAATCGTGCCTGTCAGAGAGGATATCAATGTGAAGAAATAAATGAAATCATAAAAAGATAACACCATTTTAGTTTACTAGAGAAAATGGTGCAGTCAAGATTTGAATTAATGAGTTAATTAAAATGGTCAGCTGCACGATTTTATGGTGGTTAATATTCTACACCCATTCCTCTTCTTTTATTCTTGACATGTGTGGTATTACTATTGTGTAATTAAAATAAATCTAAAGTTACAAAGTTGTTTTAATTATTGATAAATATTTAATAGTTGAAATAAAAATGATGTCAGTATGAGATTTATATATTGAATTAAATTAAGAATAAGTTTGATGTTGAAAAGAAAAATAAAATAAAATTAAAATTTAATAATAAAATATATTTAGCAAAATTAAGTATAAGTTGGATATTTGAATTTAGTTACTAATATAGAAATAATTTAAAAAAAATTAAAATTTAGCAATAAATTTAGAAAGAAAAATTTGAAAATATTATATAATTTTTTAAATAAATTTATTGTTAGTTTTTACATTATATCTAGATAATTTTTCTTCCGCAATATGTAACCACTCTTCTGTTCAAATTAACTTAACAATTATTCAATTAACGGTCCATTTATTTTATTTTAGTTGCACAGTAGCAACACACCACCTGCAAAAAAAAAAAGCAAAAAGAGGAATAGGTGGAGAATATTAATCATTCTAAAATGGTACAATATTCTCACTATTTTAATTAACTCATTAATTGAAATCTTAGTTACACAATTTCATCTAGTAAACTCAAATTTCATGATTTCATTTAATGTTAAATTAGATATTTCATTTAATGTTAAATTAGATCGTGTAATAAGGACACTGTTTCTTCACAATGATATGGTCTCTCCTATGCAGGATTTATTTATATCTGGAAATAAAAAAAATACACCATATGGAGAATTTCAAATAAAAATTACACCACTTTGAGAAATTTGCCCCTTTATTAAGATAACTTAAATGAATATACTACGGTAGCTTAAATAAATATAAATATTAAAAATAAATATAATTAACATCCATTAAGTTGACACTAACTTTTATTATTTTTAATATTTTAGTTAGTATTAATTAAATCACATTAATATAATACAAATATTTTTACATATTGAAAAAATTAAAAATAATTCATGTTGACTTATAATTGACTATTAGTATTAAATTCTATTAGAAATAATCAAATTAATGTTAATAGGACTGTAACACAAATATTTGTATTTATTATAAAATTTGTCTACCTTTATAATTAATGTCAGTTTATATATAAATTTTACATAATATAAAATTAAATTTAAAAATAAATTTAGGCCTTTCAACTCTGTAAATTTTGAAGATAAAAATTTTATATATTTAAGATTGACCGTTTGTTTCCCATAACTATGTTTAAAAAATATATTTTACAAATAGATATGAAAGTTAAAATTGTCACAATTATATGTAAATTTCTATTTAAATTTTTCACAATTATATATTTAAGATTGACCGTTTGTTTCCCATAATTATGTTTAAAAAATCTATATGAAAGTTAAAAATATCACAATTATATGTAAAATTCTATTTAAATTATTTAACCAATTAAAAAAATCAAAGTACTAAAAAAATTTAAATTAGTTACATAAACCAAATAAACAGAATTGTATTTTCTAAAATAATAACCTTTTGACCACAGTCAGAACACTAGAGCAGCTATAGTTGAAAAATATGAATTTAAACAAATCTTGAGAACCTCAGAATCATCCATATATGCAGCATCATGCCCCTTAGATAACCTACAAGAAATTACTAGTAGTATGTTGAGTCTGTGTAATGTTCTTCGAGCAAACACACCAAAAATTTTGATACTAACAAATTATGACTATAAATTTGTGATAATTTTTATATATTGTTCATTTTATATGTCTCTTCTTCAATTATAAATGCAGCTTTGAAAGATAGTAATCCATTGCAAGAAGGTTTCCAGACAGCTTAATAATTTTGCTCCACAACCGGAAGAACTAAAATCTTCTCATACAACTCAGGTAAAACCTTTGCACAATATTACGAGGAACATGCAAAAAAACCATTATATGAGAAGTCTCCGTACCTTTGGAGTTACATAATGCCTCTCTTTTAACACCTTTTAAACAAAATAGAAGAGCAATGGTGAGAGATGTCCCTTCCTCTTACATGCAAGGTAACTAGCCCTGTGGCCATTGATGCAGAAGGAAAACTGAGTTCAGAATCACTTGTATCCATGAGCAAAAGACCTCATTGAAGTCGAAAACTTCGAGAGCTCAGAGAAGAAATTTCCAATCCAAGGTATCAAAAGATTTATTGATTAAAAATTTATTGCTAGGCTCTTGAGAGTTATTTTAAGAAATTTTCAATTTATTTTACTAGTTTTAATTCTGTCATGTTATTTTTAATTTGATATTTATTAGAGCTTTAATTCAGTATATTTTATTTTTATTTTAAATTATAAATCTCATAATTTGATAGATATTATTTTATTAAAGTGAGAACGCATTTATGGATATATATTTAATGTATGTAATGACAAAAATAATATAAAAATTATAATCTTTTATTTATTTTTTACTCTTGAGATAGTATTAAAGTTTTTATCTTTTGACAGTCTATTAACAGCCTTCAGTGTCTATCAATTGTTTTTTATGATGATTACATTGACATATTTAGTTATATGTTTATTGACATATTCTGGTAAGTTGTAATTTTCTGTTTGATTTAATATCTCAACTGAAACCTGAAACCTTTACCAATCATAATCATATGATTTTAGACTTTGAAGTCATTGATCACATGACAAACAGTTTGTAAATTCTTTTTCACATATTTCCCATATCCTTGTAACAAAAAAAAATTCTTCACAACTAATGAAAACATGATAGTTACAACTGATCAAGGAGATACCGAAGTAAACTTAATCATATTCCTAAAAATTGTCCTACGGGCTCTTAAATTGTCCATAAACCTAATATCCTTTCAAAAACTTATCAAAAATCTCTTTTGTAATGTAATTTTTTTAGTAATTGTATATTACAGGCTAAGGAATGTGAGAGGACGATTGGACATGTTGGAGAGTGAAATGATGTTTACTATATGGGACACTTGAAGAAATATATTAAGAGTCACTCTTTAATTATTGAATTCTCAATACCCAACCATGCAATCATGAAAAGATTCAGTTGTATCATTGTGGTCTTAGACATCCTTCATTTGGTGTTATGAAACTTTTGTTTCTTTCTTTGTTTAAGGATTTGAATTTAAATATGTGGAATCTTGGTTGCGAGATTCGTGAATTGGAAAAAACACAAATGTGTTCTATTTCCTCTTGGTTGTAATAAAATAAGTTCTAATCCTTTTTATCTTGTTCATAGTGATGTGCGCATCTCTCTAATATTTTAAATATTTCAAGAGCTAAATATTTTATTATTTTTACTAATGATTGTACAAGTTTTCTCTCCTTAAAAATAAATCTGAGGTTAGTTATGTTGTTATACAGTTTGTGTCACTAATTAAAAATCAATTTGGGGTGGTTATTTAGAAAGTTGGGGTAGACAATTTAGGACCAATAGTAGATGGTCTAGGGTCTGAATTGAATTTCTTTTTTATTTGAGCATCAATTTTGATCTTTAGGATTTGTTTTAATGGTTGACATTGACATTCTCTTGAAAAAATAGTTTCTTAATTTATGTTGCTTGGATTTACTAAATAATGTTAAATAAGGTTAATTTTGAGAATTATTGAATTGGATCTTGGGATATAGTTATTCTTAGTGAGTGTTTTAGCCTGATTAATGGATGGATTATTCTATGCCATATCTATTTTTTTCAAAGTGATTTTACTCGTTTGCTTTTTCTTTAAAACTTATATGATTCTCTGATTTGCAACTTTGTTCACAAGTATACATTGAGATTATTGAGGCAATTTTGTTTATGAGCCACTAGCCATATTTGTCCACCTTGATGATAATTCATTTAATATTTATCTTTTATTGTTTCTAACCATGTTGCAATTCTTAAAAAGAGAAAAATTATTATTGTTCTTACCTTAGAGCACAAAGTAGCTTTGGAATCATTTTAGGAATAGATTCTTAAACAAGTGTGAGGGTGTACTTCATTTTAGCCCACTCATGAAAATAACTCTTTATTGACAAAAAAATAAAGAAGGAAAAGATATGAAAAAAGAAAGAAAGAAAAAAATGAGGAAAGCCTAGAAACAAAAGAAAGAAAATATGTGATTCTCAATCAGAAGAGGTAATTTGTTGAAAATGAAATTCTGTATGAAAAGGTAGAAATGAGGGAGTCTAATTGTAATTATAAGATATATACAACATATATTCAATTTTAAAATTTTTCTTCAGCTCTTCTATTCTCTGCAATATTTTTCCAACCTTGACCTTAGCCCTATTAAAGTACATATAAAGACTTATTGACTTTTTACAACATGTTGCTCAAATGTTGTGGATTTGCTAAGTTTATATAGTGTTTGCATTTTGAATATATATACACAAGCCTTAACACCTTAGAGTTGGAATGTTTATCTACTGTAAACTATATCACTTGATTCATCTCTTGCTTTTGTCGCAACCGGGGTCACGACCGGGATGGCGAACAAAACAATTTAATTTTTATTTTAAAAACAGAGGAGTCGCCACCATAATTTATTAACGAAAAACTATGGAAAACCAAAAACAGGATAAGGCAAGTTCACAAAACCGGATTTAGAGTCCGGGAGTCGGTTACGTGTGGGGAAGGTATTAACACCCCCACAACGCCCGTTCTAAGACGATACCTTTAATTAAATAAGTAACCTGAGTGTAATTTTTTAAAAACATTTATTTTCCCAAGAGAGAGATTAAGATAAAAAAAACAAAATATTTTTTTTATTTTAGGGAGCCCGACAAGGTTTGATCTTGCTCCTACGTATCTCAATCAGGGATGAAGAATCAGGGTTACATAGTTCTTTAACAAAATTTGGTTATTGAAATGTTTAATATTTTTTAGTTTTAAAAATTTTATATATTTTTTATTTTGAATGTTTTTTTATAGTAAATTTCAAATTTGGATACCGTAGACGCGTGCGGTCCTTTGGTATTCTAGACAAATCCTCAAATTTGGGTACCGTAGACGCGTGCGGTCTTTTGGTATTCCAATCAAAGTTAAAACTTCCCGAATTAAACTCTTGTATGGTGCGAACGACCATTTTAAGAATTCAATCGAGTCATCATAACTTTTCAATAGTTAGAAGTTAAACATTTTTTTTTAAAAAGAAAAAAAAACACAATATGTCAAAACTTTTATTTTCTTTATTTTTTTTATAAAAAGAACTAAAGGGGTATTTATGGAAACAAAAAGAATTATGGGTATAGGTCTAAATATATGGGGTTGCAGGGAGCAATTTAATGGCTTGCGAAATACTGGTAGACATTTGAATTTATTCTGGAAGAATGTAACAACAAAGTCAAGGTGGCCTAGTTGGTCTATTTTGATTGTTATATTTCTTTTTTACTATTTATTTATTTATTTTTTAAATTTCAGATGCTGTTGTTTTAATTTAGATATTTTTGTTATTTTTTGTTATTTTCATTTTTTATTATTAATTATTTATTTTATTATTTTTTTTGAAAAAATCATTTTTTATTTTTATTAATGGAAAAATTCAAATTTATTAATTTTAATGGAAAAAATTCAAATTATTATTTTTATTTTGTTTTTTATTATTATCATTATTTTTCAAGAAAACTTAAACTAATAAATATTTTTTATGTTATTATTCTTTTTTTTAATTTATTTTTATCATCATACTTTAATTTAAAAAAAAATTATCCGGACAAAATCGGGTGTTGACAGCTTTAAGCTACTTTCTTGTTTGATAAGTTTTAATTGTTTTTCTTCTTCCACATCTACCTCGATGTTTTATGTAATATAATTTAACCATAAAAAAAATCTTTTATATTAGTGGTTCATTTATAATCAAATTAGTCTGATATCAAAACCATAAAAACTCATATTAATTTAACTATTTCAATTCTAATTAAATTATTAGAAAATGAGTTTAGGCATACACAACTCAACTTTTGCCTTGTCCTATTTGCATTATTTATAAGAATGATGGTTTCTGAACCAATATTATAGCAACAAATAGTATACCTCCATCGATGATTATAATGCAACAAATATTAATCGAGATAAATTAGCGAATTTTTAGTTGTATTATCCAAGAGAAGAGTGCGTGGTTGAGAAAATTGAGGTCCACTTACTCCGTTGAAAATCAAATTGAAACGACCTACAAGCCACATGGTATATATTTCTTGTGGTTGATAACTTCTTTCTACGCAAATCAACTATTTCAGAAGCACTTTAACTGGGAGTCAGGCTATTTTTTTTTTCATCATTTTCAGAAGCACTTCACAACTATCAAGTATGAAAGATCTAACTAGACAGGTATACTAGGAGAAGAATTAAGAACCAAAGAACGTTTGAGATGCTTAAGATTGGCTTTTAAACGTTTAAGGATTATTAAACTATTCTAAAATGATTATGATAAGACTTTTGGATTGATACAATTGACCTAGAACTAATTTACATATCACATGTCAGAATGATAAAGGACAGTGATCAATTAGTAAAACTTCCCAACCTGTTATTTAGAGGATAAGAATCTACAACAACGTGCACAACTTCCACTAACTACTCGTGATGTGGATCATGATGTGTCACTGTTTATAAATAGAAATTAAACTTCTATAAAAATTTTAAACCAATACTGAATGCTATGTCTACAATACAAAGATTGTCGTGGAGACTTTACCTTAATCATGTGTTAATATATTGACACATGCATGACAAGACATGGAGGATTTGAGAGCCACGATCCTTACTTTTTACAATGAAGCTTTTAAACGTTTTCTTCTCCATACTTCACTTGGGGAGGGCTTTAATCTTCTCTACAATTTGAAGAATTCACGTCTAATTTTCTATAAGGACCAATGAAATCACCGACCTATATATTATTATGTTTGATTTGACGTTTAGAGAATCTGCTATAGGCATAGTTAAAAACTGGATCATGCTAACTTTTTTTTTTCTCTTCTGAGGACCTTTGGTCATGTGTTTTGATTTTGACATCATACGCTCCAAAAGAGTTACTATTACGCCAACCATAACAACTACTGTTCATTTCTCACAGAATGCACGTAATAATCGTATGAGTAGTCACCCATTAACATTTTTTATATACTTGATCTACCCATGTGACTTTTTTTTTATTATTCAATCATATTATGTGTGTTTTATATATCAAAAATTGTTCGATTTCAAATGATATGATTGAATTCGTGATCTTGATAGTGTGTTTTGGTCCAAAAGTTTGTGTATCTAGGTCAAGCTTTTCCCATCCCTTCTTCTCTCCTCTACCCTTGTTTGAATGAAAGTTGAAAGAGTATCATTACAAATTTCAATACACAATTGAAAAAAAGAAAAAGTTTTTGTTTTAGAAATGGAAATTGTTTCTGCAAAGTTTAGGTTTATAATTTTTTTTAAAATGTTTTCAGTTGCTATTCGTATTTATTATTTGTCCCTACAACATTCCCTTCCATAAATGTCTGTCACTTGATCTTCAGATCGGGAATTTTAAAATGAAAAAAAAAAATATTAAGACAATATATAGAAATTTGTGTAGTTTCATTTGGTCTGATACTTGCGAGCACCAAATTTATATTGATGTGTTGTTTGACGAAATTGTCGAAATTTGGTGGATATTTGATGGGGAAAATAGTGATACCACACCCTGAATAATTTATACCTATTCCTTTTTTATGATACAAAACACTGTATAATAGTTTCTTTATATTAGGATTGTATTTAAAAAACTGAATTGTTTAAATAAAAAATAAAAGTAAAATGTTTTTTTTTTAAACTAAGATTTTAAAAATTGAATTAATTTTAATATTTAAACTAAAATAAATGATAACTTATTATATTAATAAGTATTGATTATGGATAATAGTTTAACTAATTCACACAGTACAAGAAATTTAATTTAATTTAGTTTAGTTCATTTAAATTATGAAATAGTTCAGTTCAAATTATTTTAATTAAGTTTTTTTCAAAAAAATAAATAAATTATAAGTTAGAAACTCGTTGAAGTAGTTTGTAAATTATAACTTATAAGCTCTTAAAAATAAATTATTTTAAATAATCTTACCAAACATTTTTACAAAAGTTAAATCAACTTATAAAAATCAAATTAACTTATAAGTTAGTAAAATAAGTTACTAGTTAAACACACTACAAATATATAAAAAAAAAAACTATTAATAATTGGTCCATGTCCTTTTTTTTATAGAAAAGTGTTTAGTTTCAATCATTTTCGTATCGTATGAGCAATTGCTGCGATATCTCTAACTAAAAAAATTATATAAATAAGATGGAAAAATATTTAAATTATATTAAAAAAAATACTTAATTGGCTTAAATGAATATATGTAATAATTAGCTTATATTTAAGTTAAAAAAAAGAAAAACTAAATTTAAAGATGATTTATTTAAACATACAAGAAGTTGAGATTTAAAATAATAATAATCTAAGATCTTTTAAATAATGTTGAGCAATAATATACAAATCACCCTAGTCATTCTTTTAGGGATTCTCAAAGTAATACCATTTTTTCATGGTCATTATATATGGGCAAGAAACACTAGGTCCACATCTTTGCATGATTTGCCAATCACACAGCAGACAAACCATGGAACTGGGATTCTTCTAGTTCCACCAATACTCTGTCTTATTAACAAGGATTTTCTATATCCCAATATGAGGATCATCACCATCCTACCATGTGATGCAGGCCATCTAATTAATTTTATCACATATGATATCAATTATGTATAAAATACTAATTGTAGGGTTCTAAAAAATTCAAGTCTTTATTGTTCATTACCACTTCCAGAAAAAACAAATCCATATGCACTAAAATAATCTTTTGGCTATGTCCATTGGCAGGGATACTCAGATCATGAAGTGAGCTACTGTAGAAAAAAATATGTACAATATAAAATGTGAACAAACTTAATATTTTACGGTTTTAGATTTAGTGGAATGTGTTTATGTAATGTGTTCATAATTTATTATATTTTATCTTTTTAACAAGTGGGGATGTCATCCTGTTATGGTGCGAATTATGGGAATTGATTTCTCAAGTTTAATTTTATAGAAATATAAATGTTTGATTAAGTAAAATTGTTTTTTTTTTATTTCCGTTTCATTGAAAGTGTAAAAGATTGTTTCTACTATAGGTTGAAAAGTTATACTAAATTTTATAAGAAACTTACTTTGAAGCTAAAAACAATCAATATAATTAATTTTACAAAATTAACTTCATTCAAAACACATAAATGCATGCAATCATTTGATTGTCTTTTTTATATTAATTTAATGGTCTTTTAATTTAAGTAAAACTTGCTGACGACCCAAGTTAATATAGGTCAACTTAAACAAATTACTGTAAAAAAAAAAAAAAACTTAAACTAATTGAGAACTAGATCAGGTTTTATAGCTACACTATACAGTATATATAGACTGTGTTTTCTTCATCATAAGTTGCAGTCCATATTATATCTATATCTATATCTATATATATAGATAATTGTTCATCATCCTAAAGTCATACTTACATGAGGTTTACATGTGAAAATTACACTCATACTCATATTTAAATTTAAAAAATGGACCAAAATAACTGATTAATCAAATATATAAGATTGAAGTGAAAAAAGTTACATTCCCTTTAAAATAGGAATCCAACTAGCCACCATTTTCGGCAACCCTATTTTTAAGGAAAGAAAGCAATTGCAAGTTGCAAGAGATAGCAGAAGCTGACTTTACATCTCAAGGGATGTGGTGGGGTTCTTGCTTCCAACAACCAAACACAGTGCCTACTTACACTAGACTTAGCTGTACAATCTTATAGTGCCTCTGGACCATCTCATACACATGCAAACCCTCCAATACTTTTTAACCATCTCATACACATGCAAATCCTCCAATAGCTTTTAAAAGAATCTAAGTTATTATGATCACAGTATTTCTCACACATTATTTTTTTCTTACACGCACTTTCAATTGGTGCAAGCAGAAGTCAATAATTATCACAGCATAATTTAAATCAAACAAATAGACTAAGAAATGTGGCACATGCAGTATGAATTCATGAAGATAAGGAAAATAGTTGAGATAAAATATACGCATTGGGAGGTGCAAATTAAGATCTGTTGTTGCATATTTTAGCTTCAACTTCATAGGCGTGTATTAACCTAAAAACTTTGGGACATGTGGTCCTTTCCCATGTGATACAAGCGACTTTTTTTCCCCAAACTAGGGATAGAGATTAATGAATCTTTAGCCTTTATTTAGGAATTATTTATGGATCCTATCAGGTAACTCTTGTGTGCATTGAAGTTCAAGAAAAGCCATATATATTGTGTTCATACCCATTTTGGTATTTGTCTTTTCATTGTCACATAAAGTGTTTTTGCTTGACAGATATATTCAACCAAAGGAAGGTTGAGAAAAAAGTAGAAAAATAAATAAATTAAGTATATTTCGTGTGATTCAAGTGTGTGGTAAAATTAATTTCAAGCACATATTTTACATAATATGTGCAATAAATAACAGTTCAATCTCACAGCGGAACGATTAGTAACTAAAAGGGAAATGAACATCATAAAAAATGTCATTTACGTACTAACAATTTGACGTTATATTATTTACTCTATCAATCTAATTTTGTATAACAAAGATATATTTTTAATTATAACCATTATGTTAATAATATAATGTATTATAAGAAAATATTTGCACTATTAACAAAAAATATTTCATAAATATATGAATTTGTTAAGCAACTATCTCAAATTCTATACAGGTCACCCAACCATGTCTTCAAAACACTTGGATCCAACATAGTTAACTACAAACAAATCATATATCAAATAACAATACTACCACCTTCCTCTGGAACTCTTCAAATCACGATGGTTATATGTATCAACAATAAGTAGAAGCAATGATTTTTTTATTTTTTTTAAATAGAACAGAACAGGTGATAAATGAATATAAACAGTGAGTTATTGAAGAGGGACAAGGAAAGAGAATATAAAAAATATCTTTCTCTTATACATTTTCAGTGGTTTATTATTCTTTATTTTATGTTTTAATATTTATTAAAATTAAATGATATATGTTATAAAAAATAGAAATCCTATTTCTAAATTTCGAAAACACATATTTATATAAATTAAAATTATATAAGACATGTGTGAATATAAATTATTTAAATATATATGCTATACATATTATTTATAAAACTAAAAAAATACATTAAAATCTATATAAGATAAAAAATAAATAAAGACACTAGACCTAACATTGGTGCAAAACCATTATCAGTGAAACATTTTCTATTTTCTTTTTAAAGGAATTTTTTGTTTTCTTTTTAAAAACAACTAAACTAAAACTGGAGATATAATTAGAAATTAGAGGGTGCCATAAGTTGCTAACTATTTGAAACTTGCTAATTTGGCCCATCCGCAAGCCCGATTAAATGAGGGGTGTGAAACACTGTACCAGTTCCACAATAAATTATTGCAACTAAAATAATTAGTGGATTAAATTATACTTTAATTCTTTATGATTTATCATTTTCTTAAGTAATCTTTATAATTTTTAATTTCTAAATCTTCCTAAATTTTGGATTAAAATGTGAAATGTCATAATCACAATTAAATCTCTGGTTAATTATGCTTAGGAGACAATAATTAGCCAAATATAACTAGAGTTCAGTATTTTTAACTTCAGTACAACCTTATGGAGTTTACAATTAAAAGGACTTTACTGATATGAGAAAAATTATAGAAGTAACTTATAAAATACAAATGAGTGAAACGCAATTTTCCTTTTATCCAAGGTATTTTCAATCATCAGTGCATGTTTGGAGCATCATTTTGGAAAGTGTAATTTGAGTTTCATACATAGATAAATATATTTGGTGGAATCATGACTGTGATATAGTCGAACTTCATTTTTTTTATAAGCATTCTGAACATGATTTTGATTCTTAATCCATAAATTTAGTGAAAGTGGAAAAGAATCTCACTTTTTTATTGGGTCAAATCATGGTTTGTATAATGTATAATCTAAAACCTTCTCACTCACATGTGTGAAAAGGGATATAACTCATAAATACTGGATCACAAAAATACTAAATACATACTAAACAATTTAAGGGAAACACAATGAAGGAACATTATTAGTACGTAGGAATAAATAAAAACACAACAGTACTAGGACTAAATTAAATTCGACTTATACACAAATGACTTGTCCAAATAAAAAATAAATGCAACTTTCAAAAAATAAATAAAAATACTAAAAGTAATAAAAATTTAGTCAATTGAAAAAAATTATAAAATTATAATTACATAACATATTTTTAATTAAAAACATAAATTCATGTAATGAAACTTATATAATTATACCCTTTTATTTCATTTTACATTTATTATTAGATAGTATATTAAATATTTCTAATTTAGTAAGTTAATTTATCAGTTTGAAACTTATTAGTTAAGAAAGTTATAAAGAATCAACTAATTTATCATCTAGGTTTGCTAAAAAAAATCCTAAATTCAAGTTTAAATAAACAATTCCATTAAAAAAATACTGTACAAAAATAGAGATAAATTCATCCGTTGCTCACCCTTAAAGTTTTTTTTTTAGGAAATTTGAATGTAATTTCATATCAAAGACATATAGTTTGGAAAAAAAGATTAAATAAAAATATATATTTTTAGAAATATTAGTAATGTGAAAACATATTTAATTAAAAAATTGTCACAATGATTATTTAGCATATATTTTAACTTTTTATTTTCTCATAGAAAATTTAAATATTTTTAAATATAAAATTATTGTTGATTTTTAAAATCCTATAAATCTAAACTGTAAGTTACAATTAATTAAGAAATTTAATTTATCTTAAAAAGTTTTAATACTATAATTAAAAAACAATATTGAAAGAATTACTCAGAAAAAAAAAAGCGTACCCCATTGAAATATATATTTTTTTTGGGTAGCACTTATTATTAAACTATACTAAAAGTTTAGTTTTTTTTTTCAAAATATATATTATTTTGTAAAATATAATTAGCAGTGTATATAGTTACAGCAATTGTTAAAAAAACTAAAACCAAAATCACTTATATTTTATTTAATATTAATTATATTATGATACAATAAATATTTAGTTACATTATCTATTGTTAAAAAAATTAAAATTTTTCATTAAAAGTATAAAATTTATAAATAAAAATAATACAAAATAAATTTTAAATACGAATTTTACTTAAAAATTCAAAAATTTTAAGTACAACTCTAACCACGGGAAGAATATTTGTGGTTCAGTTTGATTTAATTTTTTATTTAGCAAAAACCAGAAACAAAGAAAAAATAAAATACAGTTTGTTTCCGTTAATTTAATATAAAATTTCAATTAAACCAAATGAATAGTTTACAATTTTATTTGAATTGTTTTCTTATATATTTTATTATTATATAATTATTAAACTTTTTTACAAAATAAGTATAAAACACTTTTAAAAAAATGTAAAATATTTTATAATAAAAAATTATGGAATAAAGACATGCTTTAAAATTTTTAATGGCTGTTATATTTATTATTTTAACTTTCAGTGATATTAACAAATAAATTATATAATTTATAATTAAATATTATAATACAAATTTGCTATTATATTGTGATAAAATATAAATATACTATAAATAAAATAGAATCAAATCATAGAAACATACTTTGGTATAAATTTATTGATTTTTAATTAATTTTAAATATATAACACTATAGTTAAATATAATAAACAGTTTGGTTTAACTAATTTGATTCGATTTTTGGTTGTTTTAAATTTTAATTTAGAATTGAGAATAAAGTAGATGTACAAAGTCTAAAATTGATCAGTTTTAATCAATTTTTAGATTTTTTTTATTTTGACACCATTAAGTTAATGTACTTCATTATCTTCTTACATTTTAGTAATATTTTTTTCATAAATTTTCGTTTTTTAGTAAGGCAGGCATTAATATAGTGGACCGAAATTGCGTGTATTACTACTCTTCCTCTAGTGTATGATGCGTTGTAAATGCTATTGAATTTTATACACAACTATCTCGTGACACGTGCAATCCATCGATATAATTATGTAGGGACCCTTGTAAAATAATAAATAAAAATCTAATAGTATTAATATAATATGGAAAAAAAAAAAGCCCATAAAATGTTTACACCTTTCACAGACTTAAAAAACAACACATTTATATATTTTTACTTTATCTTGCATTTCACAGCATTACAGAATCAATCATAAACGTGCTAGAAAACTAATATAAAATTTCAACACCTTTTGCGAAAAAAAAAAAACTTAAAGATTTTGTTTGCTGTATATTTTTACCAATTCTGTTTATTGTTTATTCTTAGTCTCTAAGTTTTTTTATTTATTGAAATTAATACAATATCAAAAAATTATAACGACTCACACTGATTAATCATGTAAGACTTCCTTAAAAATTCTTCATCTAGTTAACCATAAAGTTTAACTAACTAAAAGAAGGATTATTTCATTTAAAGAATATTTTTTTCAAAAATTAAATATCTATATTTTGTGTATACAAAGAATTTTTTTAACAGACAGTCAAATACTGACTGATCTAAATGAGTTTTATACTCTCACAAAGTCAACTGTAGAATAAATATATATATATATATATGGAAAACGTTATACTTCCTCGTTTGAAGGCTTAAACTAAGTATTAAATCATTACTTAAGTAGAATGAAATAATTCAAAAATTAGTACAACAAAATGTCAACATTTATATATGAAAAAATTAGTGCGGTAAACTTTGATCATAACCTTAAATAATATATTTCTTTAATATAATATGTTTGTGAAGAGTATTTTACTAAAATTTTACCCTTTTAAGATTTTTAGACTATTTACATCTTTTAAACTATTTAACTCATAAATCTATTAAAACTTATAAAATCATTAAATGGTTATTTTATTATGAAAAGAAAATTATTGTTCATGTGTCTTTTTTATTGGTCTTAAGTGTATTTCACATGTGTCAATTATATTTACTATAAATAAGACATTATACTTTACCATTTTAAGGTAGATTTGAGTTGAACGTTTAAGTTATATCCGAGTGAGAGTTTGCTCAGAGACAAACTGCCAAGTTGTAATCTATGTAATATAGTAAATTTTTCTGTGGATATAAGATAAAAATTTGTTAATACTTCAGTCAAACCATGTTAAATTTTTTGTGTGATTCTCTCATCTTCATCCATTAACCTTTACCTTCTATCATCTACAAGAAGTAATTTTTCTATTATAATTTCTTTTATATGGTAGACGCTCTGCAATGAATTTGACTGAGCTAATTCCTAACAAACTGGTGTGATGAACATGGAATTCAATCATCATGACTTATGCAAAATATGAAGTTGAAAAATTCACTGTTTTGAACAATTTCAGATTATGGTGGTTGAATATAAGAGTCTTCTAGTTCAACAAGGCCTCCTAGAAGCTTTGGAAGGTGAATTCAAGCTTGATGCATCCATGATAGAGAAGGACAATAAAACGCTGTTAGAGAAGACTCACCAATGTGATTGTTCGTAGCCTCAGTGATAAGGTGTTGAGGCAAGTCTCGCAAGAGAAATCACAACAAGAATATGGACAAAGTTTGAGATTTTGTCCATGGCAAAGTCCTTGGTAAACCATCTGTATTTGATGCAATAACTATACTTATATAAGATAAGTAGTGAAAAGGAAATTAGTAAACTACTGAATAAATTAAAAATGTTAATCCTTGATTTAGATAACATTGATGTGCAAAGTAATGATGAGGATCAAGATTTTTGTTGGTTCATTACTTAAGACGCTTGATCATTTCAATAAAATATTGTTGTGTAGAAGGGAGACTCTCTCTTGAGAGGGTTCAGTTTGCTTTAAGCATGAAGGGGTTAAATGAGAAGTTTGAAGTTAAGGTGTGTGCTAGAATAACCTTGTAGCAACGAGTATACCTTCTACAAGTAATAACAGTGAAGGTAGAAGGAAGTCAAAGTCGAGGATAAAGAATTGTAAAAATACATCATCTATACCATGTTACTATTGCAAGAAAGAAGAATATACTAGAAGGTTCTATCTAAAGAGATAGAAGAAGGCTACCAACCTTAATAGACCGTCTGGGTCTATTAAACAATTTGATGGATCGTCTGTGTTTGGTGAGACAACTTTGGAGGAAGATGGTTATGAATCATTAAAGGCATTTATGGTGTCAAGCAGTGTTAATGATTGTGAGTGGATAATGGACTTTAGTGCTAAAGACTTTTTTCCTATAACATATGACTACTCGAGGAAGTTATGGATCTATCCTCATAGGATGAAGAATGAAGCCTTTGAGAATTTCAAAGAGTTGGAAGCGTCTAATGGAGAACCAAGCTAGTAAGATGGTCAAGCAGTTCAAAACTAATAACGGTCTTGAATTTTGTTCAAAATTGTTCAACACCTTTTGTAAGGAGAATGACATTGCAAGCCATCAGATGGTAGTAGGGACACCTAAATAGAATGGCCTACCTAAGATATTCAATAAAACCATTATAGAAAGAGTAAGATGCATGATGAAAATGATGAAGATGAAAACTCTTGAGGAAATTTGGTTACGATACTCCCTCAACCATGATCACTTGAGAATCTTTGGTTGTGTTGCCGATCTCACACGAGTCAAGGAAAATTGGATGCATGTGTTGTCATGTGCATGTTTTTGGGCTTTTTCAGAAGTTGTTAAAGGATATCATCTAAGATATCTTGAGTCAGATTGAAAAAAGGTATCATTAGCAAAGACTTCATCTTTAATGAAACTGAAATTACTTATAAGTTAAAAGTTTAAAAATATGAGCTTGGGAGTAGCTATGATGATGAAAAGACTTACATTGATGTAGATTTTGGAAAAGAAACATCTGATTTCCTACAAGGTTATGCGTTAGACGATATAATAGACGACGAATAAGAAGCTTCTGATGAAGATAGATAGTGTTAGAGATAGAACGAGGAGAATAATAAGAGCTCTAAAGAGGTATAAATATGTATAACTTATTACATACTCCTTAGTGGTTACTAGTGAGGTGTTAGATGATGAACCATTTAGAGTATCCTATGAAATAGAAAAAAAGGAGAGAATTCAATTGTTAGATGCCATAAATGAGGAGATGAATTCACTTCTGAACAATACTTGGACTCTTGTTCGTGGACCTATGAGTTCTAGATTGATTAGTTGTAAATGGATTTTCAAATGCAAAGATGGTAATCTAAAAATGGTCAATGAAAATTCAAGGCAAGATTGGTTGCTAGAGGCTTTACTCAGATAGAAGGAAGAGATACTGATGATATGTTTTCTTCTATAGTAAAGCACATATCCATTCAGATGTTGTTAACCATGATTATTAAGCTTAACCTTGAGTTGAAATAGATAGATGTTAAGACTACATTTTTATATGGAAACTTAGAGAAAGACCATTTATATGAAGCAACCAAAATGATTTAAGGAACGAGGCAAGGAGGATTGTGTTTGTAAGTTAAACAAATCTTTGCATGGTTTGAAATAATCTCAAAGGCAATGGAACAAATTGTTTGATGAGTTCATTGCAAGCATTGGTTTTGAATGTAACAAGTTGGACACTTGAATCTACATCAAGTTTCTAACAGACAATCTGTTCATTGTATTGTTGTTGTATATAGATGATATTCTAATAATAGCAAACAATAATAAACCTCAATTGCAGAAGGTTAAAATATAACGTGTGTTTAAAATGAAGGACTTTAAAGTTATCAAGAAGATTTTGGAGATTGAAATTACTAGATGACGTGATTTGAAATGTATGTACCTGTCTCACGAGACCTATCTAAGAAAAATTCTTGATATGTTTGGAATGACAAACTCAAGACCTGTATTTACACCTCTTGACATCTCACTATAAGTTGAGTGATGAGTAGTAGTATCCATCTAGTGTTGCTCTGTTATATAACGAGAAGTACTATTAACGTGTCTTGCTCATTAATCTTATGTGTGTTTTAGTGTACCAGTGTTAACATAATTGCATTATAAATAAGACCTTGTACCTTGAGTTTTGATGTAATTAAGATAAACGTTTAAATTGTATCCAAGTAAGAAATTATTGAAAAAGAAATTACTAAGTTGTAATCTTCGTGGTATAATGAATTTTTTAAAAATCTACATTAATGCTTTTTTAATACTTAAATCGAATCATGTTAATTTTATATTTATGATCATTTTATTCTTTTTTTTTGAATTTGTCTAAACTCATTGCTGACCATGTTTATATTAAAAATAAAATATTTATGTTTTGTTACTCTCATCCAACTTTGAGAAAAATGTTTGATTAATTATCAAAATGTAAAAATTATTAGTGGTGATAAAATTGGTATAGGTCAACTTGATTTTAAAGTTTGAACAATTTTTTTTTATCTAAAACTTCAATGAAATACATCCTATGATTTTTTAAAAATAACATATCTTATTAAATTTTCCTCGTAAAAAAGGAAGAAATAGTTATTAAAATGAGAGAAGACCTATTAAGATTTATAGTTCTCAACAAATTTAATTAACAACAGAGACTATTGAAAAGTATTAAGAGAAAATATCTAGCAATTCTTAAAACATAGTTTTTGTTTATTTTTCTTAAAACTTAAAAAAAAAAACTCCATGTTTAAACAAATGCTATTTCAAATGTTAAGAACTTTAAGAACTATTTTTTTAAAAAAAGAAAAATCAGTAAAGTAAAATTAGGTAAGAAAACAAAAAAAAAAGAAAAAAAGAAAAAGTAGAAAACAGTTGAAAAAAAATTGTTGAATGCTGAGAAGAATAGGGATGTGAGGGAAGAAATTGGTAGCCAGCATAGGAAGAGGAGATAAAGAGAGAGACCATAGTCTATCGCCAGAAAGGAGGCTGAGACCGAGGGAGCAACTGCACGCACTGTACCTCTCACCGTTTCTTTCACTCCTTACTTCTCAGATCGTATTCTTCCTCTTCAAACGTCTACGGTTCCTCTTTCCTCTTCGGCGATTGTCATAGCATAAGAGAGTTTGTTTCATGGAACAGGTTCTGCGTTTTGAAGCTTTAGTTTCAGTTTCAGTTTCAGTTCTTCTTAGAAATACGAAAATATCCGTCGCTTCTTTCTCTCTTATCTGTGTATGTGAATTTTTGCAGTACGAGAAAGTTGAGAAGATAGGTGAAGGAACCTACGGCGTCGTTTACAAGGCTCGTGACCGCGTCACCAACGAGACCATAGCATTGAAGAAGATTCGCCTAGAGCAGGAGGATGAAGGGGTTCCCAGCACCGCCATTCGAGAGATTTCTCTCTTGAAAGAAATGCAGCACAGGAACATTGTTAGGTATATATCCGCAATTCATGCGTTTCTCAGGAATGTGGTGGTCGTCGTTTCAGCAATTCGTATGCTGACCAAGAATATTATATGGCTGTAGCGATAGAAATTAGGAAATTAGGAAGATTATTGTTCACTGTGAGTCTCAATGTCTCAACGCAGTGTTCATTTTGTGGTGTTTTGATCTGCATAGAACACCAATGTTGAATAGTTTAATTAAGAATTTTAGTTATTATAGATGACAGAAGTGAGGTAGGAATCTGATTATTTCGGCATGGCTAAACTTGTGTAGGATGATGTTGCTGATGATTTGTGCCTCTAGTAATTCAACTGCATATAGACAATGATAACATTTCGTGTTATTCATATTCGTCACGCTTTTGTCCGTGTCTTGTGACATAACCTGTTTTTGATACTCTAATTCCTTTCGATTAATGTTAATATTTGGCCAACTGATGAAAGCTCTGAGATATTGTCTGACAAACTGTACATTTGTGAATTGTTCATTTAGGTGACATTAGGATGCATCAATGATGTATCATCATTTCTGAGTTTGGCTGTTTATGTTGGAAAAAAATACCTGTACTTAATGTCCCTGTGGCTCAGTGTCCCAGCATATTTGCACTGTTTCATTCTACTAAAGACATGCTTGCGGGGTGTTATGTATGCCATCAAAATTAGGATTGAGTGGCCCCAGTTAACCTGTTAAATGTAGTTCCTTCAATTATTTTGCTTCGTTTAGTTCATTGTTGTTGTCCTAATGTTATTTTTCTCTTTAGTCTTTAGTCATCTCCTTATTATTGTTGGCAAATTGTGGTAACAGGTTGCAGGATGTAGTACACAGTGAGAAGCGTTTGTATCTGGTTTTTGAGTACCTTGACTTAGATCTAAAGAAGCACATGGATTCAACTCCAGAATTTGCAAAAGATCTACGACAAGTAAAAGTGTGTGACATGTCTTTTCTTTTCTTTATAGATTTTCGAGCTTTTCGTAACTGAAGCTATAAATGCCTGGTTCTCTTATCCTCTTTCTTTTCATGGCATAAATTAAATAAAGCAAATATAAGAGCCAATGATGATTAAATAGCTTTATGGTTTTGACATAACTATAGCTTGTCACAATGCGGGTCCATACGAATTATGCATGTCTCATGAATTTGTGATGAATTACCAATTATGTGGTAATACTTTATCCATAAAAGTTTCCTGTTTTTGAAGACAAGTGATCTGTACAACAAGTTTGGCCCTCAGCATTTTAACTTGGGCTGTTAAGTGCTTTTTAAAACTGAAGGTGCTAAAACAGAGTTCTCAGGAACCATAAGCTACATGTATAGGTCTATTATTCTCATGTATTTCAGCTCAGTATCATGCGGTTTAAATATTATCTAGAATAGTGATCAGGAAAAAAAGCTTTATTTTGTTTTTCAAGTCATTACAGTATGACAATAAAGATGTTGAACTGACTTGAAGCTTTTTTATTTCGTTCGAATTTATCTCCTTTACTCATAGTCTGCCTGCTCAATATTGAAATATATGAGGATGAGCAGATTTGTAATTTTGTATTAATTTCGCTCAGTGTATGCTAGCTTCCGCTTTTCTTTTTTGTATGCTTGATCGTGACCAACTATTTCTGCCTTATCATGCACTATTAATTGAATATATTTTATTTGTAATGTGGTTGCAGAACAAGATGAGCTAATTTAAATTTTCAAATGATGCTTTCTGCAGATGTTCCTTTACCAAATTCTCTGTGGGATTGCTTACTGTCATTCACATAGAGTTCTTCATAGAGATTTAAAACCACAGAATTTGTTGATAGATCGCAGCACTAATTCACTGAAGCTTGCAGATTTTGGACTGGCTAGGGCATTTGGAATTCCTGTTAGAACATTTACACATGAGGTTTGTGTGCCATGTACTAGAGAAGAAATGACTTATACAGAATTTTATGGTTGAATGCTTTTGAACTCCAAACTTTATTTACTGGCCCCTATAATGCTAAAATGCAACAGATCTTCGAGACAGGATTGGTAGTTAGTTATTTCTGTCCTGATCTAAAATTCATTAGTATGTGTTTGCAGCTGGCCTTCTCCTTCTTCTTGTCCTAATTATTTATTTATTTATTATTCAATTGGGGAGAAGATGGTAGAATATTAAATAAGGTGGTTTGGCCTTGTGAGAAGACTATCGATGCTTGATTGTTGTTGCTTTATTAATTTTGTTTGTTAATTTCAACATTTTTTACTAGAAATAACTTGTGATAGTTGTTTGAGTTGTAAAAAGTGAATTTTCTTCAGTATTTGCAAATTAACACAAGAAAATTGCCTCACTGGACTTTGAAAGATTATCAGTCTTTTTGTATTATCTATCCAACTTATAGTCAAATTGTCGACTTTCTTATTAAATTTGAAAACTTATTTTCATGAAACATTTAACATGGTAGCATGAGATTCTCAATATCGGTGGCAAGAGTGGTAGGTCTCTTGCTATTTCAGCAACATTTTATAGTCTTTATTTTTTCTAAGTGGAAATATCAAAATTTTATTACATTGATAGATATATGGGAGTAGATGCTTTCAAAGAATATAAATATTGTGAACAGGAATAATTGTAGATGAACATTAAAACTTGAAATTATCTTTTATATTTAGTTATAGTTTTGGCAATTGCTTGTAGGTAGTAACACTGTGGTACAGAGCTCCGGAAGTTTTGCTTGGATCCCCTCGTTATTCTACCCCAGTTGATATTTGGTCAGTGGGATGCATATTTGCAGAGATGGTAAATCAACGACCTCTCTTCCCTGGGGATTCTGAGATTGATGAATTATTTAAAATATTCAGGTGAATAGCCTTCCTTCTATAATTTGTATTGTTCTTTGGGAATCATTATTTTTTAAGGCAAAGTGAATATTATTGGAAAATCCCAACCTAGCACAATGTGTGTCAACATGGGAAGATATGAGACAATACCTTTGGAAATTATAGGCATGTCTGAACAATTTCTTCATAGCACTTTTAGGAGGAAAAAATAAAATAAGTTTCTCTATAACCTAAAATTAGCTTATGCAGAAGTTAAAAATAAGAATTTACAGATGTTATATAAAAGCGTTTCTACAAATTAACTTATGAATCAGTTTATTTATTGTTGTATAAGTAATATTAGGCAACACGTCTTTTGTGCTTACAAATCCAAATATATTTTGGTTAGAGTAAATAGTTTTTATTTCCTTTATTTCATTTTAACAACTACAGATCCTTTATCTATATAAAGAGGTTGTTAGTTGTATATTCATTCAACGCAAAAAAATATGTAGTTCTTCTTGATTGGTTCCTTTTTTTGTACATGGTATCAGAGTTGAAAGGAAAGGGCTACCTATAAAGGATTCTGACCATTAGGAAGTTGAGTGAAGTGTCACTAAGTAAATTTTTGTAGGATGAAGGTCGCCGAAACTCAGCCCTTAACGGTGGCACTATCATAGGTCCTTGGCTGTTTTGAGATGCCCAAGTACTGTAATAGGTACATGGGTGTTATGAGATGCCTAAGTTCCACATCGAGTAGTATGAGATGTTCAATAAAGTATCCAAGCATTTGGTCCCCGCACCCAATAGCTAGCTTTTGGGGTGAGTTCCCCAACTATTTGGATCTTATCAATTGGTATCAAAGTTGATGATTCGTCTTGGCAACCTGTTCAAACGTGTATGATGGAGTGAGTGATGGATATTAGGTTTGTGGATTCCTTGTATTCAAAATCTTCCCGACATAGGTTTAGACATTGTGTTCCATTGTAGTGAACGACGGTGCAAGTAAGGGTCACCATTAGGATATTCGTGATTAAGAATGCTTTCACTTAAGGGAAATGTACCAATAGGCAAGGGTTCACTTGAGAGAGAGATTGTTGGCGTTCACGAGTCACATCATGTAGAAATAGACAAGTTAAGTAACATGTATGTGAGAAAGACCCATACACCTATTGCGGTTTTGGATTGGAGGTAATACCATATTTTCTTGTGGTTGGCTCGGGGCATATAATATTGGTGAATCTCTTGCATCAAGTTATGCTTGGTCAATTGAGAAGTCTAAGCAGATGTGAAAATTGAAGTTATGTAGAAGTTTAAGTAGTGACCAAATAGTGTGAAAATCGAAGTTATGCTTGGTCAGTGGAGAAGTGTATGTAAGTAGTATCTTAGTTGTATGAACATCCATATTAAGCTTGGTTAGTTAAGAACTTTAATCAATGTGAAAATCCAAGTTATGCTTGGTCAATTGAGAAGTTTAAATAGTGATTTAGAAATGTTGAAATACAAGTTATGCTTGATCCATTAAGATATGCATAACTTACTATCATTTAGAAGTGTTGAAATGCATAACTTACTAAAAAATATGCATGTTGTATGAAATCTTGGGTGGTTGTAGTGTTAACATTTCTCAGAGCTTTGATACTCATCTCTGTTCTTGGTAACTATTAGGATAACGTTGGATTTTTGTCTACATAACCTGATTTTTTTTTTTTTTTTGTGTATACCATATACTTGATCTGTGGTCTTTAGACCGGCCTAGAGTTAACTTGTGTATTTTTTGGTCAAAGTTAGTTTTTTAAATCTTAACAGATTCTCTTTCACAACACAACTTGCATTAGTAGTTAGATTGTTCATCATTGTATTTGTTATTGCCTTTCTGTAGTCTAGTATATTTAGTGAGTGTGGGTATGCCATTTAGAAATACTTTTGATTAAATAGCGTTTTGGACATTCTAAACAGGCTAAAGTTATGTGTTGAGTATGATACCCTATGGCAATTTTTTATTTTTTGGAATCACCAATGCTCTGATCTTTAAGCGCAAATGCATGTTTGTGGACTTGCTTCACAGGATCTTGGGTATTATGGGATTGTCCTTGTCAATTGTTAACTGACTTGGTTCTCCCCCAAGACAACTGGCTTTAAGGGAGGGTCTTTCAAGTATGCATCAATTGATATCGAATTGATAATTACTTTTAATTGCTACTAGTCAAAGTCATAGTGTGCAGCCAACCTGTATGGGCGTTAGTGCTTTAGTTTCGCATTGAAATTATGGGATTTTAGGGTGGGATTTATAAGGACTTGGGCTCCCCAACTACAACGGCTAGTTTTTTTGCGTGTGGTTATTATCATTAAGTATTATAGTTGGCTGTGAGTAACTCGGTAAGTTGCACCTACAGCAGAATTGACCAAAAAGAATAAGTGATGTGTTGGAGACACAGTGCGGCCACTATGGCCTTGGCTCTTAGGGACGATGCTTAGATGCTATTATAGGGGTTTGAAGTGCCATGTCAAGTAATATGAAATGCTTGGAGGAGTATGTAATTGTCTTGGTTCTCCTCCCTTGATATTTAGCTTTCAAGGAAGAGTTTCTTAAGTGCTTGATGCTTATCATTGCTATAAAAATATGCTTCCCCATGATCAGTATGTGGATTTTAGTTCTCAGGGAATCTCCTAAGTGGCGTGTGGACTAGAACATTCTTGTGTCTTTCTCCAAAGAGGATTTTTAGTTTTTTACTTTATATTTATTGTCTTGTGTTTAAATGTGCATGCACACACACATAGTTAATTTTTATGAGTAATTGCAGATTTGGAAAAAAAATGTCTAACATACCCAAACCAAACCAACCCAACGAAGAACAAGTGGGTTGACAACCTATAGATACTTTTAAAACCCTAAAATAATATGAAAGAAAATATTTGTCACGAAGAAATACATAAATCTATCATAGAAAATATAATATCTCTTGATTTTAGAATACCAATTAGAATATATTTTCTGAAGGGAGGAAAATGTACCAAAATTTAGAAAAACAAAAAGAATCACATAAAGGAATTAGTGTGATTTGGGTTGATGCAGTTTAGAAAAAATGAACCCAACAATTGAACAAGTAAAGATTGTGTTTTATCAGTTTGGTTTGCGTTGGACTTGATTGTGCAAAAGCTGAACATGTTTTGTTGTTTCATTTAGATCATTAGGTTTATTGGATTAACCTAATCAATACACCATTTGGGAACTATAGATTTCAGCTTTGAAAGATAATTACGAATACTATTGGATCCCTCATCTAGGTTTCAGTTATAAATAATTTTTTGGGATGATTCACAGCTTCATTGGGTCTCTTGCAGGTCCTTGTAGGATAAATTGGGCACAGGTAAAATTTCCTTTTTATATTAGTCTTGACGAGGGTGAGCCTTAGACCAAAGATAAGGTTGGGTCACAGGTCAAATCCTGGAGAGGAAATATCCTCTCCACTTGTATATTTAGTCATCTTTTTCATTTATATACTTTTTTGCATATTCAAATAATTAGAGCCTCAGTTATAATATATTTGTTTGTTCTACAACCATCCGGGTTTTGGTTGTTTCTGGCCTGGACTATTTTTCCATAGTTTTTTGGTCGGACCGTCTACAGTATACCAGTACTGCATGAGGGGTGAAGCCGTAATATTGTATGGTGTGATTATTAAACATCTGCCATAGGTGTAAAATGTTTGTACCTGCTATATGTTCTTTTTTAATCAAAGCTTCCTTTAAATTATCAATAAATTCATGGATTTAAAGTTTATAGTACCGAAACTGTTATATATATATCATAAGTATTGCAATCTATATAATGCAAGCGATGCATTCTTTTGCTTCCAAACAGGCATGTAACAAATAAATAAACAAAGCTGCATAATGTATGCTTATATTTTGACACATCGTTCTTGTATGAAGAATCTTGGGTACACCAAATGAAGATACATGGCCTGGAGTGACATCATTGCCTGATTTTAAATCAGCCTTTCCCAAGTGGCAGCCGAAGGTAATTAAATAGATTTCGTCATTGCCCAATTTTGTCATTACTAAAATAATTGAATTTAATCTTATTTTGTGCTTTACAGGATCTGAAATCTGTGGTTCCAAATCTTGAGCCAGCTGGTCTTGATCTTCTTTCTGTAAGTTGAACATCATATACAGCATTTTTAAATAATAAAATAGTTTTTTTCTCCATTATGTTAATAAAATGTGACCATTAGTTATATATTTTATCATTGGTGAGGTGAAAAGACTATTTTTTTCTGTTGAGAAATGGTATAAAACGGAAGAAAATGCATTTTGAAGCAGTAATAGTAAGCATAAGTGTTAGATGGTAATCTTTCTCACTAGGTTCTAGATGAGAACAACCTATATTTGCCGAAATATCTGATTGTAACTTAGAAACTTTTCAAATTATTTGGAAAGGCCAACCATTCCAAATGGTGATAAGTCTCAAATGATTTTTTGTTATGGCTATTAATAAATTATACTGGATTTCATAAGTCGTGATTATGCCTTTCCTTTTCTAACTTGAATGGTTGATACTAATGAATGGCCTCTGGATAGGCAACTTGCTTTGTCCAATATTAGTTCTCTTCTAATGACACCAACCGGCTATGCCACCTGTATGGTGTGATTATTTTGTCACAATTTGTTCATGTGCAGTACTTTATTTAACTTAGTGAAAGGTCCCGTGACATTTAAGCTCCATCTTTATTATTTTTCAATCCGTATTTTGAATGAGCTATTTAATAGATATTAACTAGTATTTTTAGCTTGTGTATTATACTGAAAAAAATGCATACTTTTATACAATTAAATTATAATAAATAAACATTTTTAATACATTGTAGTTAAAATTTATAATAAGAAATATTCTGATTTGTTTTGTACAACTTAATTTTTACGTAAGGTTATTCTTAACTGTTGGCAATTTATATAAATACAATTATTGAAATTTAATTTAGAGATAAAGATAAAAGAAGGGTATATTGAGAGAAATGGATGGTCTGTTGAGATGATTGATTTTTGGTTTGTTTGTTTAGTTATGAGATAGTGTGTGAATGTATATTAACAAAAAAGAAGAGAAAAATATGTTGAGATGTCTAATTGAGAGAATGGGGAGAATGAGTCTCATTTTCTAATTTTTATTGAAATTGATGATAGTTTTATGTCTTCCTCAAAATTGTTTTCATAGATTTTTTGTGGTCCTTACTTGAGTGCATTTATGTTGTATTCCAGCGCATGCTTCACTTGGATCCCAGCAAAAGAATTACTGCCAGGAGCGCCCTTGAGCATGAATACTTCAAAGACATTAAATTTGTTCCCTGATTACTTGTCTTCAAGGTTGGGGTGTCTATATATATTTAGTATATGTAGCATTTACGCGTTTTGCCTCAGAAATGTGTGCTACCCTTGTTTTTTTTACTTCAATGCTTAGGGACAGATCATATTTCATTTATTTGTTACTTACATATTTTAGATTCAGCTTGAGTGTGATCTTATTACCCATTACCCTTTTCCTGGTTTAGCTCACTGCACCGCAACAAGCAAATTTGCAGTTTGCTTTGTGTTGCATAGCCAGGGCTGAATGATGCTTGTAAAACAAATATCTACTTCCATTGGCACGAAGCATGTAAAATTGACTTCCCTTCTCATTTGTAATATGCGTGCTCAAATTGCTATCTGCAATTAACGACATATAACATACCCTAAGAAAATATATCATGCCGTAAGAAAGCCATTTGAAATACTTTCTTGATTTGAAATAAAATATATTTCACGATTATATAATTTCGAATAGAATTTTAAATTTTAAAGTATATTATAAATTTTTGAATTGTGTAATCTAAAATATATTTTTAAATTTTATATTTCTACAATCTGATATTTTTTTTTATATAAACAATTTGAATTTTTCCACTTAAGAATATGCATAATAAATTGCCTATATAATGCATCAATGTATGGATCAAATATCCTAGGACTTTTTTACTACCATTATGATATCGTGATAATACAATTTTTTTTTTATTTAAACGATAATAAAAATAAAAGTAATTAAATTTATCCTACACTAAATGTACATTATGTAAAATATTTAGTAATATTTTCTTTTGTTTTAGAGAGTTTTCCACGTGTTTCTTAATATATTTAATATTTATTAACTTGTCTAGTGTTTCAATTATGCTATATATATAATTACATAGTGAAACATCACATAACAATATCATATGGTTCAAGAGTTTAATTGCTAATGGATAAATAATTAGTAAACAATAATGTCCAATAATTTCTATCTACAAATAGTCATATATGGTAAGACTCAACAAAAATTTAACTAAATATTGAAATAAGGTCCAATACACTTAAAATTTATAATAATCTTAGCAATGACTATAAATACTATATAGAATGAATTTTGAACTGTTGTAACAAATAATATAATAGGAAACAAATGATAATATTATATATATATATATATAAATTATTTTATCTTTATATAGTTTATAAGACATTACATTTTATAAATAGATATAAGCAAAAACGAGCAAGCCAATTTAAGTAATTATAAAAAAAATCTAGAATTACATTACTAGGATAAAATCAATAAAAAATTGTTCTTTAAGATTTTCTGTCTGATAATAGTATGTGAATCAATAATAAATGTGATGATCAAAGAAGCAGATAAATATATACTACTATCACTAGTAAGATTTTTTTTTACTAACGAGCTAACCTAGGAACCACTTTATGGGAAGGGATAATTGAAGAAACAAGTGTAGAAGATAACAAAGACGCCATACTACACAGCGGAAGTAAGAAGAAGAAGTCATTGACACGTGTTTTACGCCATTTATAACAATTTTAGTGATGAGCCGGCAAAAGACTACCAATTCTCACAAGCTTGTTATCCATTACTTTAAAGTTGTGGATGGTAAACTTTGATTAACATCAATTTTTTTTTATCAAAAAAAAAAATATATTAAATGAAATATACAGAGTACTTCAACCTATATACCAAAGGTAAAAAGAGAGAGAAAGCTGAAAAAAGACAACAGAAGAAAGAGCGGAAGAAGACGTGTTTGTAGGGATATCTGAGTATGTTTGTATCATACCTTCAAATTTTTAACTGAATTGTGGGGTAGTGTTTCGTTTTAATTTTCTTTTGTTTTGAATATTCCATTATGATCTGTACCTTGATTCGTTCCAGTTCTTCTACAGTGTTTGAATTTGACTTTAGTTGTATTAATTAGTCGTGTGAAATGTGAGTACGGTCGGAGGTTATCATCTTTTTAAGTAAAATTTTGGTATCGGTTACTTTGTATAAATCCTGTTACAATTATATTAAAGAATTGTTTAAGTTTTGTATGACTGCAAGTGACTTATACCTAGTGTTTTTTTTATTTGAAATATATATTTTATATAAATGATAAATAAAATAATTTTATATTATATTTAAATGTTTAAATAAATTTTAGATACTTGTATCATCATATAAGTTATCTTGTATTTAATATTTCAAAATTAAATCATGAGTAGGAAATAATTTATTAAGTATTTGTATGATCGTGAAATGTTTTCTCATAAAGATATTATACCGAGTCTACCATATTAATTAATAGTTTATATTATCTTCATTTATTGTACGATCTCTAAGAATATCAAATATAGTTACTCACATTATATCTTATATTATAATCGAACCTAAAATATGAAAGAACGTATTAAAAAATTAAAAAGTATGTTTAACACTTACAAACATTTTTACAAAAATAACTTTTTAGGAAGGATTTTATATTCTTTGATTTTCTATTGTGAAGGAAATACATAGGAGTAATATATACATAAATCTTGATTTTCCATTAGGAATGAGTACCTAAATAAAAAATTTCAATGCTAAATAAAAATTCTCAAAAATATTTCTTTGTTTTGTATATACATTTGTTTCAATTTTTAGAAAAAAACAAATATTTTAAAAAACTACATTTATTTTGTAGACCTTTTTTTTTAAATAAATTATAATGACTACTCTTTTACTTTTTTTAAATTTTTTGTTGTCCCTCCGTGATCTTAGTTGAAACAGAGAATACATTTTATGATAATATTCTGAATGTTTGTTTGCACATGATTAACATAAAGAAGTATTTAAATTCTAAATTCAAATACGTTGTCATTCTAGAGCTATTTTTTACGGTTATATTCTCTCTAACAAAAAAGTTTTTCTTCCTCCAAACATAAAGATAGGTTTCTCTAAGGGTTTCCTCTATCTTTCAAGTTGAACCACTAAACTTGACATCTCACAATAAATCCTATAATAGAGCAAACAACAATACAAAAACTCTATAACTGAGACATAACATCTTTCAAAAGTAGACATCTCAAATTCACTTAGAAGTTGTGTCTATTAATAGTATCAAAATGATAACGTATAGAAACACTTTACATTACATTCCAACCTATGTCTAACATCAAATTTCATACAAAATTTAATTAATGAATCAAAACATAACTTTTAAAGATACTCTAAACATAAAACCTTATAAGATAGAAATCGATCTTGATTGAGTCATGGGTGTGCACACGTACTACTTTATCAAGATTCTTTTCTTTTTTAATAATTCATCCTCATTTATCACAATCAACTTAATTCAAATGCAATTAGAATTTCAAAGATCATGGTCAAACATCTAACTAGAAAGAATTTGCCTACTTCTCTACTCTAAATTTTCAACAAAATCTACACGCAAAAAAAACACAATAAACCCACTACCCTCAAGTTGATGAACTGTTCTAATACCAAATGTAACATCCCATATTTTTCATATAATAGGACTATATCACATAAAAATTCTATAATAGACCTAAATGTAAATATTCATACACTCATCATAGTATTTCAAAATATACTTCTCTATAGAGGATTTAATAGAAATATCTCCATATAATCACAAAATAAAATAAAATAAATAAAACTTTTCTCTTAGCTCATTGAGGAGTAACACCACTTGTCAAATCATTTGTTCACGTGTAATACATGATCATCACAAATTTAAAAATAACACAAAAACCACAAAAAAGTAAAGATAAACTAGAGAGTTTTAAAATATAAAATTATAAATTAAATTTATATCCCAGTCAAACTACAACACATCAACCTTTCATAATTCATCTCATACATCACATTACCATTATAACATCTCTACAATAGCTCATATCATATATATATATTGACTCACATACAAAGACACTTGACTGTACTTCTGGAAGACTCATGCATTGAATAAGATTAAGAGGTCTGCACCTGTCATATGACTCCCAGCTGGGAAATCCACACAATTCTCAACCCAAATGAGTCATCTCAAACTTATATGATAGAGTTAATCCATATAATCTTATCCAATCGATTCTTTTCCACACTGTAGCCCAATCATATGAACCTCCTTTGACTCTCACTACTTGACAATCTCCATATCTATATGATTCCAAAGTACCTGTAGAGTCAAGATATCCCCTTATCAAAAATTCACAAACAATGCATTTCCTAAACAAATCTCAACATTGGTATCTCCTTTCTTGAAGATACCATGTCTCAATCATCATTCATATCATTTATCATTCATAAACATATCTTGCACATCATGCATAACATTCACTATACAGTTTCCAACTCATATATCATAGTTTGTATCATCCATCAAACATAACTCTATATAAACCTTCATTTCATTCACATAATACCACTCATAAGAATCCAAAAAGGTATATATATAGTATGTATAAGTAAGGATTAAAAAAATAGAATCGTGCCCAACACTAATGAAATGGCGCCCAACATCACAAAACCTAAGAGCATTCCTTCCAGAGTGCACCCGACGCCGCATGGTTACACCCGACCCATAAGACTTGCACCCAGGGCCACAAGGATCGCGCCCAACACCCTCCCACTCGAGAGCGACCGCTCTCGAAATGTGAGTGCGTCTGGTATGTGCTTGACCCTATTGATACGAAATTCTCCATTTCTGTTTCTAATCTGCAAGATTTTTATTCGTCTACAACCCTAAATTGATCCAAACTATAATCATCCAAATTCATCATTTTATATAAGATTCTATTTCAAAGTAAACTAACATTTATAAAAAGATACAATTAGTTTTCCTTATCTAAGTTCAAAAAGAGCTTCAAAACCTAGGGGATCACAGAGATAACCTAATGTTGACCACAAAGTTCTGTTTAACCGTCTAATTACATCACTAGAATATAGAACCAAGAGAGACTAATCTTGAAATCCAAAGGTCACATACAAAACATCTAAACTCAAGTGACTAGGAGTGACTCAAAGGAAAAAAAAAAGAGGTAGAAAATAAATTTACTCAATTTAAGATTCTGATTAGACACTCTTACTCTAATCACTGCCACGAGTCTGATAACAGACTCGATCGTCAATCTGATAACAAATGAAATCAGAAATATAAAGAAAAGGAAAAATACTCTAAAAAGAAACAATTTTAGAAATATTGTAGTTTTTATAAAAATGAAACCTGAATAGGATTTTTCTATTTATATAAACTTTTCTTTTTATTAATAAAATATTTAGTGTGATCTTATTTATATATAAAACTAAATTCTAGATTCTAATATTTTTTTTATTCCTGAACTATTTTATCGGATGTTATAATTTGGTAAAAAAATATCCTTTTGACAAGAATTTTAATTTTGATCTCGTAACTAGAAAAATATTATATAAAAGCAAAACTTCCTAAATTTTCCATTCAATAGGAACAAACAATAATATAATTAGACTAATAAATAATAAATTTACTTTTAAACTCGTTGGATTTGACAAAGAGTTTCATTTACAAGTAACGCCTGAAAAGAATAACTTCATCAGGAATAAGCTGACAAAATGAAATCAACCTTTTTCATAAGCTGAAATTAATAGAAATATTTTTTTTTAAATTACAATCTTAAAGTTTTTACATAAGTCCATTTTAGAAAAATAATTTTAATTTTTCTTTTTATTTTTACTTTACTCTTTTAGTGAGAATTTATGAATCCGTTCCAAACCTATCTTTGATATATATATATATATATATATATCAACAAGTAGCGTTGAAATAATTATCATTAGGGAAAAACAATAGTCGCTTTTAAGTTTTACAAAATGAAATAGTATTTACTACTGTAAAAATAAGTAATAATTACTAAAGGCTACAATGATTTGCAAATCTCTTTTCAATCTTTTGGATTTGATATAAAACTTTATTTACCTGCCCACCTGTCGACTTTTGATACCAATTACACCATCACTTAAAATTAATTGTATAGAAGTTATTCTTTCAAAATCAAGTATTCATTAACTAGTATCTTGTTTTCTATTTTTGATTTAGTTTAATAATATTTCGATCTACTTTAAACAAGTTTTATTATTAAAACTAATAGACTTTACATTATTAGATAAGATTTTGACTTGTTTTAAATAAATATTATTGTTTAAGACTAATTAAAAATAATAAAATATAAATATCAACAAAATAAAATATGTTTTTATAAAATTTTATCACAATCAAGTTATAATAAATATATAATCGGAAAAACATTATAATAAATCATAATACAAATAATAAAAAAATCAAATATTATTAAATTAGGATAATAACGACAACAAAGTGCAGACCTTAACTTTTAGATATAAACTTAAAAAAATGCTTAATCATAAATACTACAGACAATTAAGACAAGACAGAAGATGCTAAATGCTCTAATTAAAGAAATATTTATATCTCTTAATTAGAACATTTATTGTTACCTTTTGATAATTTTTAATGAGAAAAAATGGAATAAAACTTTAATAAAATGAGAAAATAATATTTTTAAATAAAGTTAATATCTGTTAAAATCCAAAAATAACTACTTTCTAACGTCTTTTGTACAAAATCTTAAATCTCATTTTTAAAGGAATGTATAGCTTATTTTATAACCGTTAACCATTCAATAAAGTGAAAAACTATGTGTTATCAACAAACAATACCATCAGTAATTTTTTGGTAATTTTCTTTTAATAGGAATGATAATTCAGTCTTGGCAGTTCAATGATTTATAAGGTACCTTTCCTTTATTTCATTATATTATTTTCTATCTATAAAACTTGAACATAAGATATTTAATAAAAATAAATAAAATCAACATAGATTATGCATAAGTCAATTTGTGTACTTTCTTTTATTAACTTTTAAAAGATAATATTTAAATAATATATGTATAGATTATTTTTTTCTTGCGAAAAATATTGTTCCATCTTACTTTCTTATTTTTTTTATAAGCGTTTGTGAAAAAGTTTCATGTAGGACAATAGGCATGTTTAAACAAGCTTTTTTCTTTCTAAAAGATATTTTTTTCCATATATTAAATTATTTTACACCTAAATTAATTTGTAAATGATCTTATATGATTTCTATAAAAAGGGTTATCAGATGGATGATAGTTTTACCATACAAACAAATCTACTTCCTTTTTTTTTTTTCTCTAAAAGTGCTCCTCAAAAAAATTCTCCATATATATATATATATATATATATATATATATATATATATTTTTATATTTATATTTA